>Ga0209532_1000440_pt1 | contig 35862 bp, 27 predicted proteins | sample COG_02_FD_184746 | JGI IMG/M metagenome (GOLD analysis project Ga0209532, IMG submission 184746) | Pelagic Microbial community sample from North Sea - COGITO 998_met_02 (SPAdes) (version 2) | ecosystem: Environmental > Aquatic > Marine > Neritic zone/Coastal water | place: Helgoland, sampling... | reverse complement strand
ATATTGACTAGCTCTCCAAGCAGTAATTGCCGTGAGCTTTTCCTGCTCGTCAGCATTCTCATCGTGTATCAAATCCTTTAGCTCTTGGGGCATTGGACTTGGCTGCGATAGCATCCAGACTGAGTCTTTTAAATGTAATATTTTGTTTTCCATATTATCCTATGTTTATTTCAGTAAAAGTGTCATCTAAGCAAAGTCTTACCTTGCCAGTTCCTGTCGCTGAGAATCCAGAAGGACCAGTGCAACGCGAACGAATGACATTCCCGTAATTTATACAAGTATTAACACTTGGGTCACTATGAGTTGCAAAAGACTTATTTTTAGCAGTGCAATTTTCAATCACTGCTCCCGCTTTAATTTCGGCTTGAGCACCAAGCACAAAGCTGGAAGCGAAAGAGCTAGATCCGCCTGTGCAATTTTTAGCAGTTCCAGCAAACACTGTTTTGGGTCCAACATTTCCCGAAACAGGCGCAGATTCAACAAAACCAAATGACTTGTCCCCACCTGTGCAATTTTCATATGTTGCTTCCATTTCAACTGCAGCATCTGTTTTTGTATTGCGTCCAAAAAATGACTCGTTTCCACCCTTACAGTTTTTATATGTGCCTTGAATACCCAGCCCAGCATTAAAATCTATATTGTTGGATGCACCTGCAAAAGCTCTAAATGCCCCAACGCATTTTTCAGTAACTGCGTCTGCAGTTTGTTGACCAAAAGATAAATCTCCTACTGCTGTGCAGTTTTTAATTGTGCCGTAATTAAATGACCCAATTAAACCGCCGAATGCTCTGTCTGAGCCAGTGCTTTCGCATCCTTCAACCAAACCATAATTTTCAAAATATCTTAAAAATTTTGGGCCTGAACAATTAATTATGTCTACATAATTCTCAAGAATAGAAAAATATGATACAGATTTTACGCCCTTGATGTCAGCATAATTGCTAGTTATAGCTATATTTGAATTAACATTTGTAATTAATCCATAATTCTGATCAAGGAGAATGCCATCAATCTGAATGTTATCACGATTGCCAACACCAATAATTGAAACATTGTTATTACCTGTTCCAATAATAGCGTGCGTGAGCCCTCCACGCCCATAAGACCCAGACATGACAATCAAATCAGCATAGCCATACAAGCCACCAGTTGCCAATGCTACCGCTTCGTCATACTTGTCTTGGATGTTGTCGCCATCGTTGCAGATAACAATGGAATCAGAGTTGTGCGGCGTTGCTAGATAATTGGCTGCAATGTCAGCAGAATTGGTTGCAACAGCACCATCAGCCAAAGCTTTAACCGCAAAGGCAACAGAACCATCAACAGTATTGTCGTCATTTAGGGTAGAAATGTTTGATGAATTATCTGTTATTGCTAATGCAATAGCGGTAGTGAAACTTGCGGTTGTGTCGTCGAGGATGGTACTCCAAGGTTGAACCTCAATCCCAATGTTATTTAGATGAAGAATATCAGCGCCGTCAATTGTAGCACCCCCAGTAAATGCAGGACTAGCGAGTGGAGCCTTTAAAGCAATCAACGAGTTAACTGTTGTTGCAAAGTTTTCATCATCACCAAGAGCTGCGGCTAATTCATTTAAAGTATCTAATGCAGCAGGAGCAGTATCAACTAGGTTTGCTATATTGGTATCAACTTCAACCTTAGTATAAGTTGTCGCTTGGTTCGCCTTTAAGTCGATCGCAGTTTGTTGTGCAGTTGAAATTGGCTTGTCTAGATCCGAAGTATTGTCAACGGCATCAAGGCCCAAAGATCTTTTACTTACATCTCCAATGACAAGTGACTTCGCTGAAATCTTTGCTGGAGTATTTATGCTTGCATTAATCATTAGATATTTTGTGTGACTCTAGGTGTTACGTCAACCTGTCCTTCAACAACACGTGTTACTACTGCAGGATCGTCGCTCGAAAGAATCTCGATGTCATAGACATATCTGCCGTATTTTAAGAGCGATGTTTGTGCGGAAGTTAAAGAACACGTGAGTTCAGAATTAGAAACGTTAATAGAAATATCAAAGTCGACTGACGTAGATGAAGTGTATGATTTTCTTATCTGTCCACGAGCAGTGTAACTTGCTAGATCAAGTAATCCAACTGTATTTGTAAGATCAAGTGTGAAACTGAAATCTGAGCCTTGATCTATGAATAGGTTTGCGTAAGTAGCCATGATAGTTTATTCTTCTGGAAGAAATGTTAATGAGTTGTCTTTAATATATTTTTCAACCTGCAGTTTTGTTCCAGTAACAATTTTACTATTTGTATCAATTGTTGTACTAAATGTATATGACTCCACCGCACCATTTACGATCACATTATCGTCATTAACGACAATAAAAAACTTTGAGGCAGGAAGCGTTATACTATTTGGTTTTTCGGTGTATTCTGTGATAGGCATAATATTAAAATCCGTATAGTGTAAAACCAATAGTGACGAGTTTAGCTTTAGCTTGTAAGACTGTAGTACCAGTATAATCGCCAGTGAGAGATGTATTATCATCGAACTGGCGGCCGCCAGTGTTTGCAACGCTCAATACCCTATCAGTATCAACATTCATGACATCCTTGAATACATCATAAAACGCAGTGAGGATGTCAAGTTTCTCGCCTCCGAGATTCGTGCTGTCAGCACGAAATTGTTGCATAGTTGATGGGATAGTCCATCCATCTGCAACCGTGCTTGGACCAATTGCAGCGTCGCTAATATTTATCCGAGAAATTGAAGTATTTACAAGCGTTGGAAGAGGATCGTCTGATAATATGTTTTCTTGCACATTCAATACTGCTAACTCTGATAAATTTTCAAATCCTACTACGCTATTCAAATCTAAATCACGCGCGCGAAATTGTTTGAGTCTAGTGAATTTGCTTAGGTCTATGTTACCACCAAGCTTAGCCTCAGATGACGTGCCTAACGTTAAATTGGTTATGTTCTCTGGATTTGTGAGTGAAATACTTGGCATCGTACTAGTATTTATACAAATTCGCCGTGATCAATCTCTTCTAAAGTTAATCCTTCTTCTTCGATAAACTCTAATACTTCTGCTTCAGTGTCAGCAACAAAGAGATGATTGCGTGTTATAGCATTAATATAACCTTGCATAATTTCTTCGTGTATCTTAGTCACATCATTATATACGATAGCGTATTCTCCTTCTTGGACAATGATATTATTAATTGATTCGTAGTGTAAAGTGTGTGACATATTATAATGTTATTGTATCGAATCCTTTGCTAACAAGTGCAGTTTTAGCTTCTCCGACTGTTACATCGAAAGTAGGATCATTCAGCGATGCGTTTGGGTCGATCAGTTCATTATTAAAAATAGAGTTTCCATTAGCATTCATTGAAATATAGCCGCTCGTTATTGCAGGTTTATTATCGACAACATATGCTATATAAAATGCTAAGAGAGCACGAATAATATCGGCCTTTGGTATATTATTACCATGTATACGAAAGTCCGCTAATCCGATATCAATAGTAGATGGGTTTGATGGTGCATATACAACAAACGGGTCAGCTATTGAATCAAAAGAGTTATTCTGACCGTAAAACTTTGCTAATCTTTGTCTAATATTTCCAAATCGCAAACTTGGAATACTACCACTAAAATTGCAACCGTAAAGAATAAGTCCATTCGCGTTGAGGCCGAAATCACTATTTAGAACTGTTCCCGAAAGATTCGAATTGCCACCCACACTAAATTGTGCTAAGTTAGGTGGAAGTCTTCTCTCGTCATTGCTCCCGCGTGGAATTTGACCAGTGATACCGCTATTTCCTACTAGCAGTTGAATTAAATTATCAGGTAAATTATCAGGAATTGCACCTAAACTCACTGTACTATTCTGTAAATACAAATACTTTAAAACAGAATAATTGCTTGTATCTGGAAAAGAATTAAGAGCATTACCTTTTAATTCTATTCTATTAAGTGCAGTCTTTCCAGTTGGGTTAGTGTCTTCAAAACTCTCAACGCCGTGGCCATTACAATAAAACTCAGTAAGATTATCATATTCAGTAATATCTATTGTGCCGCCTAAAGAGTCATTACCACTTGCACCAAAGTTGATTATGCTGACATCATCTTTAGGCGAAACTACCTCAATCGCTTTGATACCTGTATTAGCATTAATAGTATGATCAATGTCTATTGAATCATCTGCTAAATTAATTTTCCCATCGCCCCAATTAATTGTCACACCATCACCAGATTCTGAAAGCGCTACGAAATCTGTGAATGTTACATTAACAGTATTGAGAGGATGTACCCATAAACCAGTGTCGTAATAACGTTTCCATACTAGAGTATCTCCAGAATAAACGAAATCCGCGGGAGTGTTTCCACTTCCAACGTCAAGTGTTATTTTTGATATCATAGTACGATACTATGGAGTGACGATGTAAAGTGTATTAGTATCTGGTGTAAAAGTCCCGGCGTCATAAGCAGCCTGCGTTATCTTGACAATATTATCGTAATCTGCGCTGGACGGTTTAGTATCAAGAAGAGTATTTGTTTGAGCTTGAGTATAGTAGTTATCAAGAACATCCGCGTTGTCTTCCAATGCAGCAGCGAGTTCATTCAATGTATCAAGTGTGGCTGGTGCTCCATCGATAAGATTGGATATTGCAGTAGCAATAGGATCAACTAAATCATTATCACTAATACCACCAGTGAAAACATATTCAGTTAGATCACCATCAATAAAATTCCCTGAAGAATCGGGTGTTGCACCATCTGCGACTAAAACCTTTAGACCAACATATCTTTCATTAGTATCTAACGCAGCTTTAGCATCAACTAAAGTAGCATAAGGACCTGATCGTTTATCAAGTGATTCCCGCGATGAGGAATTGAATCCTGTTATAATATCAATAGCCATTAGAATTTATATTGGAAGTTTTGATTAATTGTTGTTACTGAATTCGACTTATATATGTTGTACGATATTGAGTCACCGCTCACTGCCTGATAAACGCTTGCTGTATATTGTGTAAAACTAGATGTAACATTAAAACCGTTTCCATCTAAAATACTATTAAGCGAACCATAAGTTGCAGGATATGCAAAGTATATAAATTCGTTAGTAGCGCTCACTGCAATTGTTTTATTGCTCTTTCTAGAAATACTTGAAGTTAAACCCTCGATACCAGTGCCAGAGCTTAAATCGGCAGAATCTTCTCCGGAGAAAAATGGATACACCCATGTGAGGGTGAAACTCTCAAAGGCTTCGTTATTTTGTGCATCGTAGGCGTAAAGTTCCCAAGTATTTACTGTCTCAGCGCCAGACGTAGAATTCACGGTGAATGTTGGTTCAGTATAGGATGTATCACCGGCTGAAACTGGTACTCCGCCGCTAATAGGAGAAATTAAAATTAAAGATGATGGAGTTGTATTTGTGGACCAATCAAACGTAAGACTGCCAGGTCCTGATCCGTATTCATATATTGAATTCGCTGGCGCTAAAAACGATGTAATATCGATCGGCACATACTCAAGAGCATCTAGTCGATCTTCAAGGCTTTGTACATTTGGAAGAGTAAGAGTAGATGTTTCAACTCCAGTAAGATGTCCTTTTCCATTTGACGATACACTTGTTATAACATCTACAGTATCACCAAAAACACCAGATACTGTACCAGTTGTATCGGTACGAATAGTGTCAGTGTGTGATAACGTAATAATATCATCCACTGTTGTAACAGATAAACCTTCACCAGAACCCACAATATCAAATGTAGCATCAGTTCCGTAATTTGGTGAAAGAGTAATAGTTGCTCCTTCGGTGACGCTACTTGTATTGAATACAGCATTCGTAAGCTCAGCAGTATTTAATTTGAGGTAAAGAGCTTCTGTTAAGTCTGTCTGATTTGAAAGTGTACCAGCGATAGAACCCCAAACTCCAGGATTTGTTTCGAGGGATGATATACGGCTTTCGTACGACTTATCTGCAATCTTAACAACTTCGTTTGAAGCATTAAGAGCGAAGATCTTTCCGTCTGCAACGTTAATAGTTAACTCACCAATACTCAAATCGAACGGATTCGGTTTTGCAGTAGGAGTAATACTGTTTGTAATTATAATCTTTGAGTATGGCATATTATTTATTTATAACGAAGTTTATTAAGCATATGCAACAAAGAACATTCTCCAGTTTGTGTAGTTATCGTTGCCTGGTGTGAAGGTGCCGCCGCCAACCTTCGCAAAGCTTTGTCTATTCGAGCTATTTACATAGCCAACTCGCGAGGTGGTTGCGTATAACGCTATAGTGCCTAAGCCCGAATTGGAAATAGAAGCCAATGTAAATTCAGTTCCAACGTCGTAGCCAGAAACGTCAGTGCTCTTCGCTGACACCTTTTTTAATTTCAGCTGAACTAATTTTGGCATCACGCCAAGGCCGTGGAGTGCATAGACAGGGGTATTCGCGCTGGCGGGAATGGTGATCACAGTGCTAGTAAAAACTTTTGTAAGAGGCATAACTATGCCCGTGATCGCATTATTGATCTGCGAGGTGATATTAGTTTGCGATACTGCCGGAGTAACTAATTGAAGTTGACCTGCGGCATTAAACTTAAATTGATTTGCATCTGCTAGTAATTCTATTTTTGTACTGAATAGATCAAGTGTATCTGTGTCGACGGCGTTTACATCTTTAACGTTAATACCATTACCAGCTGTGATTGAAACCTGCTGAACATCATCTGGAAGAACCTTAATGATATACCTTGTGACGAGATGCGGTTGTAAAGTAGAAACAGATCCAGATAAAGAGTGAGAGTGACCTTGGGTGGTGCCTGCTGTAGTATTGGTAGTACTTAAGCCACCAGCGTAACCAGTCCAACCGTATGAATCTCCATCGGTTCCATCACTAGTGAAAGAATTGGTACTAACTATGGTATTTGTGTCGACCACTCCCCATGCAAAAGCTTTATTAGTGTTACCATTTTTATTGGCCGCGCTGCCAGCATGTCGATGCGGAGGGATCTGGTTAATGGTAAGCGCAGTAGATCCAGTGCTTCCGCTGATAGATGAAGAAGTACCACCACCAGTATTTCCAAGATTGAAATTACCACCAGCACCTACAGGAACTCTCTGTTCGAGGTCTGGCAGTCTAATATAGCCGGTGCGCGCACTTCCATATATTGGTGAGTTGTCGCCTAATACAGTAGTAAGCTCAGGGTAAGCGGTCTTTAAAACTTCTTCGCCATTACAGAATTTCCATTTTCCATCTGCTGGTAATGATGCACCTGCCCAAGGTATAATTGTACCAACAGGAACAATATCGTTAAATACTAGTGTGCTTAAATTTACATCACCGGTACCACCAGCAACTGCTGCCCAACTTAAATTACCATTAGCGTCTGTTTGCAAATATCTACCCCCACTGCGATCAGAAGGCCAAGTATAATCTAGGTCGTTCAGCTTCATCTTACCGTTGTTAACTGTAAGCTTAGTAGTGCTGATGCCGGTGCTATTAACAGTTAATCCTGAATTCGCGCCATTTTTATCACGGAAATAATGATTTGACGCATCGTAAAAAATATTATTTCTAGTTCCGCCCGCCGCGGAATTACCATACATTTCGATGTTAGCACCGTCGTGAGTATCAAGATGCAATGGTCCAGGCCCTCTTTGAGTAATTTGAAACGCTCCAGTATCTTTCCGAAAAATTCTTGCGGCGTAATCGTTATAAACATTACCAGCATGAAAATCAATAAATGATTGAACATTAGTTTCTGCCGCGTTGAGGCCGAGTTCAACAGCAAAGGTTTCAACACCGCCCTCATCATAATTTGTTAATATTGTACCATTAGCATTTACCGTGTTTTGGAATGTCTTCGCGCCAGTAATAGTCTGATCTGTTGATAAAGTGACATAATTTGCTAATGTATTATCGAGTTCAGTTTCAAAGTCTGAAATGGTGGTGCCAATCTCAGTACGAAAGCCATCAAGGTCAGTTTCAACAGTACCTATCAATGCAGTTACATCAGCACCGATATTATTAGTCTTAATTCGCCATTGATCGAATGTGTCTGTTACTAAAACGTTTGTAAATTCTGCCATACTCTTATTTATCTAAATTTTTAACTAGTGTTTCAACCAATGATGTTAATTGCGAAACTTGTGATTGTAAGTTCTGCATTTCTGCTTCTTTCTGTTTACGTAAGTGCTTCCGTTTTACAACTTGCGCATACGCATTCTGATCACGATTCAATATAGCACCGGTGAAGGTATCTTTTTCAAAGTTAGTATTGTCTTTTACTATTTTCCTATTTGACATACTAAGATTGGAAAGTTGCGATTGCTCTAAAGTCTTGTACTGTTGGAACATTGACAATATCATCAAAAGAAGTTAATACGATCTTCACCGCGAAGGCAGTAAATTCAAGATTTTGTGGGTAGATAGGATCATTCGAATTCCAGCTCTCAGTTGGATCAAAGTCAAACTCAATTTCAGAATATCTTCTATCAGAGTTGACTGGAATATTCTCAGTAGGTTTGATTTCGTACCATTCAACATCATCGTAAGGATCATCGTTTGTTTTGAGTTTAATAAGTACTCGAATATTAGAAACAGATGTTGGTCGATTGGCCAAAAGGAAGATACTTAATCTATCGGCAGGATTGTTGAGTGTTACTGTACGTGTAATGTATTGAACATCAGCTGCACTAGAATCAACCAGATACTCGAAACCATCTCCGGTACGAGTATCATCTACAGTAGTAATTTCCGCGACTGCTGGATCATTGATAATGTTACTTATTCCCAAAAGAGATATTCTAGAAAGATCAAGTGTCGGCGAAATATACTCTGAAGTTGTCGAAAGGGTTGCAGTAAGTTCGATGCCGTCCGCACTAGTAATATCAATTGGTGAGCTAAGATATTCAGTATTATTTACATCGATCAGATATTCAGGACTATTTTGCCCGTTAAACCGAATTGACCAATTGATGTTAGTCTGTGGTAGAGCCAAGACCGATGCGAAAACGTTGAAGTTAGATATAATAAACGCAGACGTTCCTAATCCGTTGAATGTGACTGTTTCACTTGCAGCAGTATCATACTGAGCTCTATACATCGTAAACTTAAAGTCGCGATTTTGATCAGGCGTCCATGTTGAAGCATTCTGTGATTTAAACGATACACCTGCATAAGGATTCTTGTCAATTCTACCTTGACCATTTACATCATCTCCTCCAGTTTCAGCTAACCATAGTCGATACTCAGGAGAATTCGACATTACAACAACCGCATATTCAACACCAGGTTGTAGATAGACTGGAGCGTCGAATGTAAAGGTTGTTGCTGTAGATGCATCATCTGTGACATTGATTGTATCAATGGTAGGATTTTTAACAACTCTACTGAATGGTACAATGTTCTGAGTTGGAATACCGTTTTCGACAGTAACCAAGTGCATTGTAACAGGAATACTTGGATGCGCTTTTTGGAAGAATAGATCAACCTTAGTAACAGAAGTACCAGTGTTAATTTCTCCAATCACAAAGGATTGTGCAAGAGGATCGTAATATCTAACCTTTACATCTCTATCAGTACTAGAAGTAACGCGGTTATTCGATAGTCTCTGTTGATCAAACTCTGGAATTCTTGTAGAGAGAATAGTAGATTCTTTTGTTTCGATTAATCCAGATGCAGTGTATGTAGCGAATGAATATGTCGTAGCTTCAGTAATAGAATTCTTAGGCGAATCAGTAAGTGTAACAGTTCTTTCACCAGTCTTAAACCTAAGAGCTGCATTATTCGGAATGAAACATTCAACATTAATATTACCAGCATCATCCGTAATTAGCTCGTCTCGTGTGATTGCCCGATTTGTTAGTATTGTAGCAGCATCTTCGTTTAAGTGTGTTTGTACACTCGCAACCTTTGCAGAGTATGGCGTTGAGTCAGCGACTTGATCATCCGTCATTTTGCTACAATATTCGCTAATATCAATACCGTCAAAGAAGACGTACATTCTAGTATTCGGTTTGAACATCTCACCGTGTAACTCAATTCTCCGCGAACGAATAAATGGTACAAACGAGATATCAACTACACGTTCTCCAAGATTTTCTTCCTGCTCTCGGAAATTCATGGTAGTTCTAATACCATCTCTAGATTCTGCAGTTGTAGTAGAGGTAGTTGTTACACTACCTCTAAGAGGTCTCCAGTCATTTGATCCAGTTAGTGCTTTTTTAGCCCTTAGATTAGCACGCCGAGATGCAGCACTACCTTTATCGCTTCTACCGATTTTAATCTTTTCTTTTTGAACGTCAACTCCGACCCAATCAGTTTCCCATTCGTTCCATTTGGTACCAAGGACACCAGCCTCATTGGCAAGGAACTGAATTGCATCTGCAGCACCAGTTGAGTTAATGATCACATCAGGTCTAATTCTAGTTTCTTTCCACTCATCCATCGAAGGATCAAGCTTAAGAACACCGAGCCAAGCCGCGATATCAAATGGATTCACACTCTCTGATACACTCGCATAAGGCTGTGTGATTAGTGGAACCTCAGTGTATGGGATTGAGACTGTTTCTTGTGCTTGGAAGTCTGGTTGGCCAACCGCTGGTTGGACACCGAATAGAATATTATTAGTACTATAACTAGGACGAAGAACACCTTCAATAGGATCAATCGCGCACTTGTAATCAGAATCAAATGGGTTACCAATATTATGACCAACGAAACTGTCGACAAGAATACCGTTCTTAAATCTCTCTTCTCCACCATTAGTGAAGATCTTCTTTTCAGTAGCTTCTTGTTCAAGCATTGAAAGCGATGTATAATACTCTAAGTTCTTTACTCTTCTTTCAATAGTACCGATATCTTTCATTGTGTATCGACGATTGTCAATATACTTTGTAGTAATTTCACTCGCATCGAAAGTGTACGCTGGAACAAACAACTCATAAAGAGCCATTGAATCACCAGGAGTAGGTGGCACAATTGGCTCCAAAGAAGGAGTTCCTTTTACAACATTAAAGTCGCCGATCGTAGAAACTACAACTTTATCATATCGTGGAAGATAAACACTCAACGCGGAGATTAATAAAACAGTATTAGGATCAACTTTACTTCTGGTGCTATTAGTATTGATAGCAGGTCTAAAATCTAAAGCGTCAGATAGTGGTTGATCCTTATAGATAGGATATTCGCTATACTCAATGCCACTATCTAAATAACTATCTACTGAAAAGAAATCTCCAGTTGATGCGCCGGGGGTAACTTGACTGTCCCAAGAGAAATACCTATAAACAATAGTTAACTCTTTATCTGTTAAATCTGTAGTGCCGATGTAAGTGATTTTGCCGACGTCATAATAATTGTCTCGTTGTCCGTTATCAAGCGCGAATTGATCAGTGATATTTGAGTTGCCATCTGTAACATTTATGACGCTTTCTATGTCAAAGATATCATAGTGAGTTAAGGGGAGTTCAGCACCACTTGCAAAAGCCACCGCGTCTGCCTTTGTCACTTCTTCTGAAGTTAATTTTTTCACACCAGCTAACGGGCCAGCTTTTTGAATAATTGCAACTACATGGTCAACAGCGCCTGCGAAAACGAGCGTGACTTGTGAGGTACTCTGGCCGGTAACATTGGTACAACTAACTGAGTTGCCGCTACTGTTTATGCCGATATAGTCCGAAAATGAGTCGGATGGAAAGACATATCCACTAGCAGTAATACTATCTGTACCAGTACCATTGAAGTTGAATGTCGAACGGTAATTAACATGACCCACACTTACTGACTTTACTGTATTATACGGTAAAGGGAATAGCAGATCATTATTGTTTGAATCTATTAGGGAAAATCCGGCATTGTTGGTAAACGTGAAACCGTGGCCGCTTATTGTTGTCGCAGCGTTAATGGGACCAGTCACATCGTAAATATAGAGACGAAATGTGGTATCTGTTACCTTCTCTAATGAACGTATTTTGCACGTGTAACTACCAACGCTGTACGTTCGAGTTTGATCGCCGAAGTCAGGCAAATCAGTGCCACCAATATTACCAATAACATAATTACCGAGAGGAAGTGTAACATATGACTCTCCGACCTCAACATCTGTTCGTGCCTTTTCTACTTGGATATCTTTCTTATTTTGAAGATCTACTCTATAACCTTGAACATATGCTATAGAAGGTTCTAAACTTGCAGTGTAGTGTCTTTCGCCATAGATCGCTTCTGGATCTCCATCCAAATCAATCTTACCGATTGCATCCAAATCCGTAATATCACTTTCTGTGAATCTACCTCTGTTACCTTCTTCATCATTTAGATATTCGCGAAGATCAAGTTTGAAGGGCTTAAGGCAATAGCTACCACTTTCTTCGAATGTGCGTGTTGCAAACTTTCTATCAAGCTGGGTATATTCAGTACGCGCAGGTTTTACAACTATACCTAAGTCAGTTGTAAAGAGTGTAATATAAGATGGTATTGTATCGATGTGATAAACACCTGCATTGTTTGTAACTAAGTCGTCGTCAGTGTCGCTCAAGAATGCGAGCTTAAAATCAATCTTATAACGATCTGCACCAGGAGCAGTATCATTCGGTGTTCCGTTAGCATTATCTAAGAGAAGAGGATCTGTAACGTATGTAACAATTTCATCAGTTACAATAAATGCAATCTTACCATTTAGAGAATATTCTATGTCACCTATTTGTGCTGGTGCTGGTTTAGCGATGTAAAGCTCTTCAGCAGGATTATATACAAACTGGCCATTAATGAAATAAACACCTGCATCAGTTTTAGCAATTGCAGCAAGACCGACCGCTATTACACTCGCGAATGGTATACTTGCCTCAATTACGTTATTGCCTTGGTCATTACGAATTGTATTGTCAGTTTCAATAATGTCTGATACTACATATTCTTGTATGTTTAAATCAGCATTATCTTGGATAGAGGAATCATATCGAATAAAAAAGCGATAGGCATTTGTTGTCTCTAATGCCTCATAATGCAAAACTGAAGCTTTTAATCCTCCATTATTTTCATTTTCTATTTTTAAAACTTGGTCTAAGTACGGAATAATGGTCGCTGGAGATCCAGAACCGGTACCATCTAAAAGAACATCGATATAATTAGCGTTATTATCAAGATTGCCTTTACCATCTAAGATCGGTCCTTCCTTATAAATGCTTTGGCCAAACTTGTCAATCTGCGATTGCAGAATAGACTGCATCTGATTCAATTCTCTAACTTGAACCGAACGGCCTGGTCTAAAAAGAATTTTTAAATAATTTTTTCCTTCGGCTCCAGTAAACTGAACGCTATTGGAATTAAAATCATCATTATAAGGAGCGTCGTTGTATGTCTTAATAGCCATTAGAATTGGATAACTAGTTTAATGTCTTCCTGTTGATTATTGTTTCTTAAAATTGCTTTTCTATTCTCAAGAAAGAGAGTTTCACCAGAACCTTGATTATATTCTCCTTGAACGATTGCGCTTACGTTGAGTGTTGAAGTTGTCGTTCCGCCAGGTGATATAAAAGTAACATCACCAGTTTCAAACGGTTTTTGATTAACTTCTCCACTTGAATTCTGATGAAAATAGATACGGTTTGGCGTACTATTAACATCGACATAATCTAAATAAGCCTTAGCTTTATTTGTGGTATGAGCAATAACTGTTCCAGCATCTATAGGAATTCCACTTGCATCAGTAACTTCTAAATACTGAAGTGTATCGTAGATGTTTAATGTATCATTTGGCGGTGGTAGATCATTATCTGTTCGAGTTGCATCTTTTACAAGACTAACTTGTCTAAATCCAATGCCAACTGGAGCTTCGCCATCTGCACTGCCTTCATATGCTGCGAATAGACCTGCATAAAAACTAGGGAGATCGCTACGAGGAGAAAATCCGAATCCATTAATCGGAGTGACGAGTGGAATAATATCAGTTTCAATACCATTAACTACAACAGAAGCTTCTAAATAACCTGTTGGCCAGTTTTGTGTTATATCAATTGCAGTAATAACACCATTAGTATCAATAGTAACACTGAATGGAGCGACATCTGTGCCAGCAGCGCGTATGGGGTCATCTACAATTATGTTTCCAGCCGAATCTTTTCCAATAAGTGTAATATCATCAGGAGGAGTAGTCGAAGTACCATCTCCGCCATTAATGACTTTAAAACCATAAACTAAACCACCATAATCGAGAGCATTGCTAATATCATTTGAATCTGTAATGTCTGCAGGGATATCGACGAACTGATCAGTATAAAAAGCAGAAGTGGTGGTTAAATCACAAACATATGCCCATGCATAACCATCATTGTTTGATGTATTTGGATCTTCATATGTTTCAATTGTGACATTCTCAGTACTGGGTCCATTATTACCATTACGCAAACATACGAATACGTGATCGTTATGCGTCATATAACAGGGATAATATGCTGTATTGCCGATCGTCTCGTAGTTGAAGATATTAGGATCAGATGGATCGTATATTTTATACACTCTTCCACTTACCCATTCGTTCCGAGGAATAACTGTGAATGTGCTTTGCACCTTAAGCAGAGAAATTAGATTCTTAAGAACATCAGTCTTCTCAATGATCGTATTGGTCGGAAGAGGAACTGAGTAATTAAGTGCTGACTCTTCAACACCGCCGACATCTGGCCATGGCTCTGACTTACCAATTCCAATGAAGTAATTAGTATTGGTATCAATGTCGTTAATGAATAACTCTCTTGAATTTTTTCTAAATTGATTTGTAATGATTGCTGACATAGTGTTATTTATAAAGATTTAAAGAGTTAAGTTAGCTGATAGACAACTTTGCAAGTATAGTTATAGGGTTATATGTATAGTTGAGGCCTAAGCTCCACTGCGCGTTATAACCACACCCCCACATACCGTTGTCTTGGTCTATGGCGATAAGCTGCGTTCCACTGTTATAACCAAAAAGCGCAATATCTTTAAATTGGATATTATTATCCATTACGATCTTTGTTAGTGTGTTTCTATTTGTAGTATCGCCAACCCCCAATTGACCGTGACCATTATAACCAGCTGTGTAAATAGTTCCATCTGCTTTAAGTATTGCTGTATACCCGTGATCATCATGTGTAAGTGCTTTCACAACATCATTACCAGCAGCAGTTAAAGTTTTTGGAGATGATCTATTTGTAGTATCTCCGAGACCAAGCTGTCCTCGATTATTGTGTCCCCAAACTTTAACTGTGCCATCGGTCTGTAGACAAACCACATTTGCACTGCGATGTCCTCCAACTGAAACAGTTTTAGCACTAACTCCTGGCACAGCAAGAAAGGTATTGCGTTTTGTGAGATTGCCGTGACCTAATTGACCAACATTATTATCACCCGTGGAATAAAGAGTGGTACCGTTAATAATGTATGATGAAGAGGCGTTGCTTCCGTGCGATAGTATGATATCGTCTGCTTTTATTCCAGGCACTTTTGCGAAGGTATTTCGGTTCGTGTAGTCACCAAGCCCCAATTGACCTTCAACATTATAACCAGTCGCATACACGTCTCTATTTGAATCAATAACAAACGTATATCCATAGTAGGTATGTGTATAAACCTTTGTGATAGTTTTACCTGCAAGAGCGCCAGTATTAATTAATATAGGTGTGTTCGCTTGGGCGGCACTACCATTACCAAGTTGACCTTGGTTACCATACCCCCACATATATAATTGACCATTACGTACCGCACCCATATGACCATCAGTATTTGCGCCTGAATTAGGTGAGACCCAAGTTGTTCCGTCGAGTTGCGGGATTCTATCAAAATAATGTTGCTGTGTAGTCCCACCGCGGCCGCATTGTCCTTGTCCATTATGACCAGTCGAGAAAACTCTATTTTGATCAGTTAAAAGATACATGGTTGGCGCGTCGGTGCCATTTGAAAACGTATTAATTACAGATTCTCCGGCTGCTAAAGGCACCATGATTTCGGGACTAGATCCAGCAATTAAATAATCAGAACCAGCACCAGCCAAGTCATAGTCACCTCCATGACCAACTGCACACAACTTACCGTTATTATTGATATACGATACCGTTCTATAAAAAGAACTGACCGAACTATCTTGAAAATCGCTAAATTTTTGAAATGTGCTTTTATTCTCATCAACGTATTCCTTTACACTCTGTGAGGTAGCTATAGAACTAGTGCTCGCATCATTCGCAATATCATCGATAATATTAGCTGCTGTTGTCTTATAATTCTCGATTGTATAGGTTTGGCCTACATTGTGATAGGCGCTCGCCGACCCCGCGGCGACACCGTGATATGGACACGGCAACTTAATAATATCTCTACCATCGATTTCAAACTTTATTAATGGGACGTTGTGGATGTTTTGAGTAAAGAATGCGCTGGTGTCTGTATAAAATTGTTTAACACCGATAAGGTTGTCTGAAGAAAGGCGACCAGTCTGGTGTGCTTCTGCGTTCCATACATATGTGCCTCTGATAGTTTTAGCATTCCAATCGATCACTATAGTGATATGGTCAATCTCTTCACTCGAATGCGATTCGCCGGTGCCGCTAGGTACATTCCAATTATTAGTTGCTCGAATCACGGTTTTTGATACATTGTCTGGAATTGTTATCGGAAAAACTCCATTCCAATTACGGCCAACACCCGTCCCCTGGGCAAGTAAGGCAGCATACTCGTCAGTGCTTGCCCATATATCGTCCCCAGCATTGTAATAATCGTTAACTCCAGCTGCAACATATCCAAGATTGACGTCGGCGTGATCCTGCGATCCTTTGATAAGAATAACATCCACCTCTGGGCTCAACGCAACTCTCTTTGTACACTGAACACCTATGATTTCGCTTACTATTCTTTCGTGGTCGGAGTCGTGATCGTCAACATCAAACCCAATCACAAAATTCTCTTGGCCTTCATTGACTGGTATAAGAAAAACTTGTTCAGTTGCTTGGTCATAATCCTGTGCAGTCCCTAAATATTCGGCCGATCTATTCTCTGGTGAGGCAATGAGCGAGCGCTCAGTTCCATCAGGATATATAACATTAATTTGTGCCTTTTGGCCACCGCTGCCTATAGCCCACCATGCAAAGACTTTTATATATATACCGCGGATGTTGTCATTTATTAACCCTTCTCCAACGAGATTTGCAATCGGGTACGTAACGTATCCACTCACCTCAATATTATTACCTTGGGTGGTGGCTTGTGTCCCCAACAAATCAGTGTCAACCGTTAAAGAAGTTGATGAGATTCTGCCGCTGACATCAACATTTGGATCCGGCCGAGTATCTAGCATGTTATTTGTCACACCGGTTACACCAGTAATACCAACATACTCCATATCAGCACCGTAATTGCCAAAGTTTCCTGTAGTCCATTCAGTACCGTTATAGTACATTGAATCACCATAAGAAGGTGTAACATTAGAAGCTACATCACTATGATTTGGACTGAAAAGTTTATGTGTTTGAGCAGTTGATGCTGTAGTCTCGAATCCACCAGTTGCAGCATCATAGATAAGGAAATTGCCTTGAGCAATATTTTCTGTTCCTTTTAACTTTTTAGCAGTAATATTATGATCTAAGATCTTAGTAGTCGTTACTGCACCAGTACTGATCTGTCCTTCTGTAATTGGCTTCAGCGATAGCGTATCATTTGCAAAAGTAAAGTGTGAAGTATTAATTTCGCTCTCACCAATCTTACCGTCTATGTTGGTCTGTAGAGTGTTTAACGACGTTTGCAGATCAGTGATATCACTAATAGGGTGTGTGTGACTCAGTGCAGCGTGTATCGTAGGATGGCCAGCGTCGATGTGATTAGTCAGACTCGAATTTACAGCATCAACTGAGGCTATCGTTGCTTTAAGATTCAACGCTGTATCAACATAATCTTTACGAGCGACGTGTGTGCCCTGTGTTGGAGTTTGACATGTAGCCGGCATGAGCAACTGAATAGCATCTTCGTATAGTCTAAGTACCGTTGTTAAAGTAACTGGTGTTCCTCCAGTGACAGAACTTTTCAGCTGAAAGGCCATTAACTCCTGATTGCTATCAACACTAGATGTGATTCTTGCGGAAGAACCAGAACTATCTGGGGTACCACCTGTATGATTGAATGTAAGATTAGCATTACCATATCCATCATTGAGTGTAAGACCAATGGTACCTCCTGCATCCACATTAATCGCACCCGAATCAACATATCCTGCAATAATGTCGTGGCCTGCTCTTAACACCCCGCCTGTTGTCCATGTTGGTGCACCTGTACTTAGATTATCAACTAGCGCTGGCTTCAACGAATCGATCGTCGTCTTATGTGTAGTATTACTTTGTACAATCGCTAAGATCTCTCCGCCGCTTGGTTCAACAGCTGAAGTAAGTTCTGATATTTTAATTTCTGGCATAAATCTATTTATATAAAAATGATAAGGCGTTTAGTATAATATTATGTTTCAGTTGTTTCTACAACACCGGCTCTCATCGAACGATAACCTTGGAATGTTACTGGATATATTCTTATATAACGAGCTGAAACATTTGTATTAAAGCTATTTGTAACCTTAGTGTTCGAATCAGTGTTACCAGTAAATACATTCTCGCTATCTACCCAAAACCAATTAGTTCCATTAGTAGAATATTCTACTTTATATGATGTAACCCATTGAGGATAGTTGTACCTTCCTTGAGTAACTACTCCAGATATAGTCTTATTTGCACCCAAATCTATTTGCATCCACTGAGGGCCCGAAAGAATTGCATTGCTAGCTGACCAAGCTTGTAATGAGTCTAGCATTGAACGAGCATGACCAGTGCCTATAGCATCGTTGTTATACACTGATGAATATGATCGATCCAATTCGGGTGGATTTAAAACAGTATTAGCTGTTAATCCTGAACCTTCGCGGCCTGTTACACCTACTCCTTGTGCAAGTATGAAATTTGAAGGAGAGCTATTTTCTTCAGTTGTTATATCTTCAAGAGCTTCAGTATCAAGACGAATTTGTTCTATAAGACTAAGATCAATAATTGCTCCTATATTATTAAAAATATTCGGATCATTAAAGACTGCATCTTCAAATTTAATATCTAGATACTGTGTAATAGGTTTATCGTGAATAAATTTTAAATTGCTTAAGTAATCTTCTCGAGCAAAAGCACTTCTATCTTTAGTTGATATATGAAGAAGGTGAAGAGTTGAAAGAACTAACCTTTGATACGCTGGATCATTCGGTCCAAGATCAAACTCGAGTGCTTCAATAATAAGTTCAAGGAATCGTAGATCTCCAGTTAACCAACCAGGTTGAAACAATGGCATATGATGTGCCTTCGCAGATGGATTGAGCAAAGACGGAGGAGTCAATCCTTCCATCCATTCAAGATCGATCAGTGGATCGTTGGTACGGTAATTTCCCTTCCACTCTGTTGGATCGTATGTAGATATATACTTTCTCAACGTTTGATCGAACCTAACCTTTGGTCCAATCCATTTATTATCTAATCGTAAGATAAAGAGAACTGCAGCAAAGAATTTTAATCCTGCCGGGTGTACCATTCGAACATATTCATTTTCCCATTGGTCAGTAGAGACTGCTGAGTTGATAACATAAGAGAACTCTTGCCAAAAATCGCCGTCGTGCAATCTATTCACATCAGAAGCAAATCCCCTTCGGTCGCGATAATCTCCGATATCTTTTGTTGTGTATGTATGATAAACAGTATTTGCAGAAGTAAAAGAGGTCGACCTCAAATCTCCCCATCTTACCTTTTGTTTTTCGTCTGAAAGAGAAGCATTATAAGTAGCTTGCACTGAAATAGATGGACCAAATCCAGAGTCATCAACCTGCGGTTCGTCAAATGTCCAAAATGATTCAACTTCATGGCCAGTTAAAAGATTTAGCGTGTACAATCCTTCATCTTTTTCTGTTAAAGTTGCACCGCTATAATAACTACCATCTCGATTAGCAAACTCAAGTTGATAAAAATCATATACTTTACTTCTATAATAGTTCTTCACTTGAGCAACTTGACTCGGAGTAAGAACACTATTATAGTATTGGATATGTGATAGTGATCCTTTAAATCGGTGATTACCTCCAGTCCATCTACCGAGAACTATTGGAGTTGTTGATGTAATATTTAAATGTGTACTTGTATCTCCTGAAATTATAGTTTCCCAATCTCCTCCATCTACTGAAACTTTAACATATCCGTCCTTTCTAGCCCTGTTTCCAGTTAGAGCGATGGTGTAGTATTTTCCATCTGCAGGAATAACTGCATTCGTTGACCAATTGAAAAAATCATATCGAACAGGAGTATTTACAAACGCGTTTGCTGATGAGTGATCATTGAACCATTCAATGTTTGCAGAAAATGCATCTTCATCTGTATCTTCTGAATAACATAGAACAACACCGTTCGAATCAAAAGACTGTGTAGTAAGATTATATTCACTTGCTCCTTTAAATACCCACTTGTTTCCATCATAATATATCTTCGCGACTGGCCAGTTTTCGACAGTGCCGAAGCCTGTAGTCTCGGTCCAATCCACAACAGTGGTGATGTTTGGTACCGACCCAGATGAGTAATATATTGTAGTATCTACATAGAATGGTTTACCATTAAACAATCCAGTTCCACCGCCGTATGCAGTATTTTTAAAATATGTTGTAGAGCTGGCACCGATTGCACCGTAAAAATTCGGAGTACCTGTTTTAAAATCTTGAATAGAGATATTATTGCCAGATTCTACAATCATAGGATTGCTATCCTCCCAGCTGGGAGGATAGCCGAGGCGGGCCCACCATCTTCCTATTCTTCCAGTATTTCTATCGATGTATAGTTCGTGCGCTTCGTATGGACTGCCCTTTTCAGTTGCATTAAATACACTTTGATTGGGATATCCAGTAGCAGATTCTCTTTTTACTCGAGCAATAATAGTATGCTCGTCAGTAATAGTTGAATTACCACCGAGTGTACCAAGATCAATGTAATCATCGAGGCCATCAAACGATAGATCTTTGGTGCCTGCGTTATATTTAGTACCGTTTTTAAGCTCACCGACCCAAGGATAATCAGTATTTGATATCCACGCTGTAGGAGATAAATTTTCTCGAGTGTCAAATGCCATTACTAACCCATCAGTAACATTATCAAAATCATAAGATTTATCGACATTTACAAAATCAGTAAGCTGACCTGTACCGAGAACTGTTTCAGATGCATCTTTAACTTCGAAAATAGAACCGATCGACTTATTATCAAATTCTCCGCTTATAAGGTTACCAATGATTTGAATCTCATCGCGATTATCGCTTGCATCCCAATCTCCATCTGATAGTTTAAACAACCTCTCTTTAGGATAAGTAACTGTTGCAACTTCATCAAAGAAGATACGGAAGAATGTATATAAACTATCTTCAGAACCTCGAATTGAATAGAACTTTACTATCTTCTTATATAGAGAAACTCTATCTAACACCTTCGAGTTAGGAACGTTCTTCGCAATCTCTCCTTCAATACCATCTAAATAAGACGCAGATATTCTATCAATATTATGGTTATCAATACTCCGATTAATTTCATGAGAAGGAAGACCTTCAGTATTTAAATAATCATAGTAGTCTTTCAGCAACTTGATAAGTCCTTCAGCACTCGTTACAAGATGCTCAGGAATTAAAGTGCTGGTTCGACTGCTTTCTCTATTATGCGGTGTTGTACCAGATACAGAGGCTGAGGCTATCGAGATATGTGCCATTCTTAACGGTGTCTATTGAATGTTTTGTAATTAATTGCGCCTGAAGAACCAGAAACAGCAATTGTATCGACATCAGCCGTTACTTGAGTTTTTCCAATATCAATTGATAGTAGATTGTTTCTCTTTGAAATAATATCATTAGCTGCTGGAGAAACATATATATTAAGCGATTCGTTTTGTTCAACTGGTAAAGGATTTAATTTTAAAATACCCTGTTCTGGATATAATGTACCGACTGAACTGAATGTCTTAATCTTTTCACCGCTGCTAGTTTCGCGATATGCATATACGTTTCTTTCAGTTGCACTACCGATTTTAGTTTCATCAGCAAGTCTATATATTACATCTCCGAATGTCCATGAATCTGAACTTAAGAGAGAGTCATCTTCATCTAGCTCGCCGTATAGCGACATATCGAAATCTAATTCAACCGATGTCAAATTGGCATATGATATATCAACAGTTTTATAAACAAAAACTCGAACAAAGGAATTCAATATAGAGAAGTCAGTGTTATCAATTAGTGAAAGCAATTGAGAATACCTAAACACTCCGTCGAACTGTTGAAGCTCTTCTGTGTTATATGTTTCAATAGCATTCCTTACCTTCGTGGCAAGCTGTCCTTGTGACAAACTGGTTTTATTTGAATTGTATTTAAACAACACATCGAAGTATATGTTAGTGTAAGTTGGATCAACGATCTTAGGAAGAATAGCAATAACTTTTTTATTCTTTAAGATACTATAAATTTCATCTTTTTGTTGTTCTGAAAGAACGTCAGCAGCAACGGGTTTAGCGCAGATGAATACTTTTCCAAACTCAGGAGGATTATTATCTTGTCCTCCCCAAACTGAAAGAGTTTGAAGACCTGTAACATTTTGTCCAATGATCGATTTAAAATCATCGATCGTAACTGTTCTGTTCTGAGCAACAAAGGAGAGAGGTGAATTAAATCGAATAGACTCAATCCCTTCTTTCTCAGCACCACCTGATGATTTCGAAACAGTAACAATTCCAGGAATGTCACCAACATTTGCCCACCTGAATACAGATGCATTATTCGCTTCAGCACCGAATGTGCTTATATATTTAAAATCAATAATGTTTAAAGCTTCTGGCTTTTTTCCAAAAACGTTATCTCCAAAAGAAATTTCGTAGTTGCTATTATAATTCTCGTTAATAAAATATACTGGAGAATCTCCAACAACTTCTCCGATCTCGCTAAAACGTGTATATGCTTGAAACGAACTTGTTCTGGCATTCTCATAGACATCAACTTCAAGTTGAGAAATGTCGATCGTATCATCATCGATCTCAAACTTTTGATATGGAAGACTTTCGTCTACAACATACTTATTATGCTTAATACGACCTTCGTAAATTTCTACCTTCGGGAAAAGATAAACCTCATTGATCAGATCAAGCTGTGCAGTATAATCTTCAGTAGTAATAAACGAGTATGTTACATCGTCAATGTCTGTAGTAAATTTTAAACCAGATTCAATAGTATAAGAACCTTGACTATCATTTATCGATGCAGGAAAGGTTAATGCGAGTGTTGCCATCGCTGCTGTCCGACTACGAGGAACATAACCGAGAAGCTTAGCGCGAGAGACAACGTTCGATCTAATCTGTGCTGTGTCAATAAACGACTCGTTCAGAGAGTTGTGTGCTAGAATCGCGTTATAGTGTGTGTTGTACGCAAGCACATCAAGCATCTGATTAATACCAGAACCTTCAAAATCCCAGTCGTCGTATGCTCCATCAGGACGTTCTTTAAAGTACTGCTTCAGATTATTTTTAATCTGATCAAAATCTAATTCTGTTACATTAAGTTGTTTCATTGTTATCTTAGTCTCTGTAAATAAAAGTTAACTTCTTGTTCGCCCTCTGCAAAGATCACGCGAAATCCGATCGTTATATTATATGCATTTCTATCTGAGTTATCAAAAACCTGAACCGTGATATCTGTTACTCTTGGTTCAAACCGTTTTAGTACTGCAAAAATCTCCATCCTAATAGCATTAGCAGTAAATGTATCTGCTGGTTCAAAGAGTAAACCAGTTATGTTAGAACCAATATCAGGTTGAAATGGTCTTTCACCATGATTTGTGAGTATTAGATTCTTAACTGATTGCTTTACTGCGTCGAGATCCTTTAATGCTATAATGTCTTTTAGATTTGGATGAACACTTTTAAAGTTGATAGGCAGATCAGTATACAGATTTTGTCTTAAGACATTCGATGATCTTGTTTTGTTATAATCTGAAAGGTTGTTCGACATATAATCTATTTATAACAAAAGTATGTAATATATTAAACCTTATAATTTCTTAAATCCTCAATAATAGCGGTATGTCGATTTATGATCTTAACATACCCTGCCAATACTGCATCATGTCCTCCAGGTGTTACAGTAATAAGAGAATCGCCTTCTTCTTTTATTTGAGTTATCTTCTTATTCATATATTCGGATTGCTCTTGAGCCGCATTCGCGAATGTGCCGCTGAGACCTGGACCATATGCAACTACCTGATTAAATCTGAGTAACTGGCCGTTATACTCTTTAAACTTTTTCTCTTCAGATTTTGCGATAAGATATTTCTTAATAAGTGATCGTTCTATCCTTTTCCCTTTACCAGAGTTGTAATACTCAATGAGGGTAATTCCTTCGAGGAACGCCTTACTCGCTGCACGACCAACTATTCCAGATGATTTGGTCAGATCAGCCGCCGAAGAACTTACGGCATCTCCGGAACCCTGCATCACGATGCGCAAGGCTGCGCTTGTTGAATCAGTCATCTGTTTACGGTAAGGAGCTCTATATTCATTTAACTCACGATACATTAAATCTTTTGCTTCTTTTATTTCATCTACTGATTTTACAACCTTAGGACTTACACTTGGTGCTTTCTCTTTCTCTACTACAGTAGGTACAACTACCTCGACCTTCTTTGGTATATCAGCAGCTACGATCGGCTCCTCAGCCTTTACCTTTACTACCTCTACTTTACCATCAGCACTTACTTTCGGCGCTTCGATATTCGGCACATCCTTACAGAAGTCAAACTTATCTGCAACCTTTCCTGCAAGGCCTGTAGCAAGATCATTTAAATTCTCGTCAAAGTTATCAACTAAACTTTTCGCGGCTGACACCTTATCCATTAGGCCATCTATATCAATATCGGGTAGAGCATCGCCCCACCTCTCTTTAAATGCTGCCTTTGCTTCTGTCAATTCTGCACCAACTTTATCCTTTAAAGCATCAAGCTCTTTCTTAAAATTAGGAATCGCAGGAGGCACTGGAATCGCAGCTAGCAGAGAATCTTTCATCGCATCCGCCTTGGCTTGAATATCAGCCATAGCAGCAGCACCTGCAGATTGTAGTTCGGCAACCTTTGAATTTAATAAATCCTTCTTCGCGTTGAGTGTATCAAGAAGAGCGTTACTGGAACAATTAATAGCCATATTAGTTTAAGTCAATTCGAGATCCATCGATATCAATAGCACCTCCACCTCCTGTTTTATTCGCGGATATCACGATATTATTTTTAGAATCGATGTCAATATCTGCATTCGTATCGATCTTAAAGGTAGAGTTCGATATGAGAGTCATATTACCGACAGAGTTTACAGTAAAAGTTCCAATCGCGGTTTGTGCAGCATCTCCATTAACAGTAGTTTTTGAATCGAGAATAATTGCTAGATTGCGATTTCCAGTGATGTTAGTTGTACTATCAACCACTACATCTCTTAGCTCGTTACCACCTATGCGTGTTGTAAAGTTCTCTGCTACGTTTATATTACGCTCTTGGTCAATTTCGATTAATTCGTTCTGACCTATGTGGCTAGTACGAGTTCCTTTAATATATTCTGTTTTGTCTCCCTCTACTTCTAGATGATAGTTACCTTTGACTAGAGTTTTCATATCTCCGTTGACAGTAAGATTGACATTACCTTTGACGTACATATTCTTGCTCTTAAACGTAACTTCGAATTCATCTCCGACTACAGTAACAGTCTTATCTCCATTCGCTACGATCTCTTCATAAGTACCAGAGGTGTGGTATGTCGAGAGTCGTTCCGAAGCTATGGTATCATCGACCTCAATTATGTGACCTGATTCTGTCTCTGTTACATGATTAGCTGGATAGACTGGATTGATAATCTCAGCTAGTTGACGATTCTCCCATGTACCTCTATTATAATAAGCATCATCTTTATCAGGAGAGATGCTTGGTACTCTTGGTGGTATCGCTGTTTCAATTAACTCTTGTCTTGTATCTTCCTTCGATATATAAGGTTGCGATGTAGAATATTGACCTCGTGCTGCGCGCGGTGTATCGACTTCAGTGCCAACATAAGGTATTCTTGGATAAATGCCATCCGGATCATTGAATCCAACTTTTTTATCAGCGACGTTGATTGCCCGAGAAGGAATAGAACCTAAAATAAGAGGATCTTGTGCATTCGTTCCATCGCGGAAGAATCCAACTACCCAACTTCCTTGTAATATACCAGTCGCTGATTGACCTATACCAGTCATACTCGCTGAAGTAATAGGCAACATAACGTGCGCCCACGGTAGTGACTCTGTAGGAATGCGTTCTTTATCATCTGTATGATAACCAAAGCATCGTATCTTATATCGACCCATCTCTTCTGGATCGTTTATATCTTCTACAACACCAGTAAACCACTGAAATGATTTACCGTAAATAAAATCTTCACCTGTATTCATAATACTATTTATCTATATCAAGTGAAAAAGAATCTCTCTTCACTTTCACGTTCGTATAATATTTTCCTCCTTCAAAGTTATGTATTGCTGATGTGATAAGATATCTACCAGAGATGTGCTGATCCCAAATATCTTTAGGATTCTTGTCTAGTATATCTTTCATTAGCTGAGGATCCATCGTTCTTTGAAATTTCAATTCGATGACTCTACCCGCATTTAGAAACATGTCACCACATAAAATTACTTCATGTGCTTTGGTCTCTAATAGTTCGGTGTATGCTGTAGTAATACCTTTAGTTTGTTTACGAAGAGCATTGTAATTTGTAGTTTCTTCGTATGCTCCTGAATTAATAGAGGTGTATTCGCAGTGTGCATTAGCCAGTGTATCTATCTCTTCAGCTGCGCTTTTAAACGACTTAGACAAAACAGTTTTATTCTCGAGAGAATTATTTTTTGTCAATAGGTCTTTACTATATTGATAATTATATTTTGTGTATGTCTTACTCGTATAGTCGAGATAATTATTATTCGAAGCGAATGCTCCGTCTTTCCCCTGAAATATTTTGCCAAGCTTAAGATCAGATGCCATCTCGACTATACGAGTAGCCCGTTCCATATAATCTTGATCTGTCTGAGCATTCTGACTAAAACCAGTCGTATGTATATATGTGCCATACGTCTTTTGTCTTATTAGAGAGGTGAGAGATGACAGCTGTACATTTCCTATAAGCGTCTGAAACAAAAAGAATGGTGCGAAGTCTTTATCAAACGTTTTTGCTCTAAACCATTCTGCTGCTTTTAGTGGAGATTGGATATTGATGAGTCCCTTTGAAATAGATGAGGGCTCTCCAGTAATTTTGAATTTTTCCTCTGGTACATTCAGATCATTGACAATAATCTTTTTTATTTCAGAATCAGATCTCTCTGCATACGCGCGAGATATCTTACGAAAAGAAGAAGCAAATGCATGAGGAGAGATAGCTGAGAATGAATAAACCTGTGCGTGTTGACCAGATCTACCATAAAGAGGATACTCAGTTACAAAGAACTTAAGATCTAATACTTCCTTCGGATCGTTTACTGTAAAGTTTGTCTTTCTCTCAAGCTTTATTCGTATAGTTTCTTGGCCAGTGATTGGGAATTCTTCAAAGAAATTTGTCGAATCCTTTACACTAAACTTTGCAACTAATGTGTTTGAGTATAAACTCTCTGTAATAGAGAACTTAATAACAATGTTTTTTATTTGCTTCGTAACACCTTTATAGTTTGTAATCTCGATTTCTTTACAGTTAAAATTATCGGGCGTGAGGGCCTTTTTTGAACCCTGCTCGAGAACGTTTTGATTTGATGCTGACATTATGAATTAATAAGTTCTTTATATCTGTCAACAAAAGAATCAATAACATTCTTCCGAATGATTCGAATTTTTCTCTTCTCAAAGTTTTTCTCTTCTTCGTGTTCTAAATATGAAACACTGTCAGGGTCAGGATTTTTATAGATAAAATATTCCCCGATCGTATATGTATTAGTATATGTATTCGATTTCTGTTCTATAATGTTGCCCTTTGTAAAACTGGAATACTCAGGAAGATATTCTTGTAGCTGACCTCTGAAGTATGGTTCGATTTCGAGTTCACCGAGATCATATCCTAAATTGTATGCTTGATATCCTGAGATGATACTGTTATCTTCTCTATCTGTGTCTATATAGTGCTTCGCTGCATTAAACGCTTTAGGATGTATAACCCTTGGTTCGAATATGATTTTAGTAAAGCGCTCGTTGTAAAACAGTTCATAGTATTCAAGAGTGTCAAACTTTATTTCATCTTCACCTTCTGGAGTAAAGTTAGTATATTTTATAAAGGTTTTAAACTCGGTTGGATGATTCCGTTCAGACCACGAATATATATCTTTTAGCCATTGTAATCTATCTTTCTCGTAATCTTCAAACGCTTCGACATCTCCATCAATATAAGGATTCTCTTGATATTTTAGAGAAAATGTTTCTTGTTGAAAGAACGTAGGGTTAGATACATCATATACCCAAAGCTGTAGTGAATTAATATCGAACTTGAGAATAGATGCTGTATTGTCATTACCGTCAACTATGTCTACATTATCTAAATTTAAACCTCCAAAATAATCGTTATGTTCAATAATTTCTTCTCCTTCGAAAAAATCTCGCTTCTGAACGGGAGCAAAGACCATAACAGAATACTCTCCGTACTCTTGATCAATCCATTCTCTAAACTGATTGTACTCCATCGGCCATGAATTAAGGCCAGACTTCAACGTATCATTTGCTACAAAGAATGTCCAATAATAATCGGGTGTACCGTATAACCTACTCGAAACAGTATCAGGTCTTTCACCGTTTTTAATTTCATAATACGTGTATGTCGAAGCATCATCGATTAAAACATCGTTAACGTCAACATGACGGTACATATCAACGATGTCATTAATAATACCATCTACAGCAGTATCATGTTTTATGATTGGAAATTGTTTGAAAAAAGCCATAGTTTAATCTCCTCCTTCTCCAGTCGTTTCGGAATTATCGGGGTTGTCAACTGCTGGTGTTATACTAGATGGTTTGCCTTCAATAATACCTCTATCAGGTGACTTCTTAATTTGCATCATATCGTTTCTATTCAATACTCTCGTTTCTTGGAATGTCAATGATAAATCAACTTCAGTAGGAGCATTATCCGAGAAATACATATTTGAACTCGAATTAAAAGTTGTTCCAACGTTTGTTAAATAACACGACCAAATTCCAGGAAGGTATTCGTTCTCTATCATCGATGAGTCCATAAATTTAATTGTCCATGGAGCTGGGTATGATAAGAATAAATTTGAATTTTCTGAATTTAGATCTGCATAAGAAAAGTATCTAAATGTTTGATGTATCTTTTGAATGAGTTTAGAATCTGCTTCGCTCTTCGCAACCAATTTAAACGTAAACGAAAATGTACGAATGCCATTACCTTCGAACGTTGTATTAGTATTCGGATTAGTTATTGTTTTTGAACTAAACTTAACGTAGTCTCCTATAGAACCTGGTATATATTCTGATGCTAGCATTTCTTTCGCTTCTGCAACCGCAGCACCCATCGAAGTTAAAATTTCGGAAGCTGATTGACCTCCTTCTAATAGCGCTTGTCCGACCTTTGCTCCTGCACCGCTTAAGTTAATAGTGTTATAGTTAGAAGAATCGGTAAAGGCCAGATTTGAGGTAACTGGCAAATAGATTGTATGAAACCCAGTACCTGGCTTTTTTTCTCCTGCACCATCTTGGCCAGGAGAAGGATTTCTTTCATGCGCAGTAAATTGTATTAGAGGTAAGTTTTTATTGCTTTCTGCTCGAAGATCAGAAGGATATGTTAGTAACGCATTACCTCCTCCTCCATCAGAAGCATCTGATTGACCCATCAAGTTTGTATACTTCCCAGCTGCACTTCGAACATCTCCTAATGCGCTATTGACAAAACCTTTTGCCCTCTTTACTGTAGATCCTATATTGCCGATGTTTATACTCATTGTAATTCTATTTATAACAAAAGAAATGAGATAAATCCCAAAAAGATAAATAGAGAAGTATGGCATATAGCGGAAGATATACAGTAAAGAATCCATCTAAATACGATGGCGATCCAACTAAAGTAGTGTTTAGATCTCTTTGGGAGAGACAGGTTTTTAAGTGGATGGACGATAATCCTAATGTGATAAAATGGCAATCAGAAGAGACTGTTATACCATATCGGTGTAAGACAGACAATAGGATTCATAGATACTTTATGGATATAAAGATGGTGACAAAGGATAAGACGTTTCTTATCGAGATAAAGCCAAAGTGTCAAACAAAGGCACCAAAAAAACCTAGCAGAAAGACTAAACGATATATTACTGAAGTGATGGCGTATGTTAAGAATACCTCAAAGTGGGAGACTGCTGAGTCATACTGCGCTGACAGAGGATGGGAGTTTGCAATTTGGACAGAGGAGACGCTACGCGACATGGGAATTAAAATCCTTGGCACAAAGAAACTAAAGAAGGGGTGACAGCTGAAGATTTCACTCTCTAAGCTTAGACAAATAGTATAAATAGATGTATGGCCGTATCATTCATCAATAAAGTTAAGAAAGAAGCTTCAGCAGCTGGTATTAAAAATAATACTAAGAAGTCGCTAAAGTGGTTTCGTGAGAAACTGAGATATATGACAGGCATCAGTAGAACAAAGGTTCTCAAAGATGAGGCGCTGAAGAAAGTAAATGCTCCTCTCGTTGGAAGAATGTTTATGTACTTCTATGATCCAAAGACTAAAAAGACTTTGCCGTTCTACGATAGATTTCCTCTTATCATTATGGTCGATAAAGCACCAGGTGGTTTTTACGGGTTGAATCTACATTACTTAGATCCTATTACACGAGCAGCATTCTTCGATAAGCTCCTTAGCTATACTAATAATAAGAAATACGATAAGACCACTAAGTTGCGGTTGTCATACGATCTTCTAAAAGGAATGTCTAAGCTCAAAGCCTTCGCACCATGCTTTAAACATTATCTAACATCTAATATTAAATCACAGATCACCGAAGTTCCAGCAAGTGAATGGGAAGTTGCTATCTTTTTACCAACTGAACAATTTGTTAAGAGCGACAAAGCAGGTGTCTGGAAGAATTCTAAATCTATAATCTAATGTCATTATTTACAGATATCGCAGATACACTTTCTCCAGGATCTATTGACGATCTAAAAGCAACGATAGGCAAACGTGGAGGTATTGCAAAGACAAATCGCTTCGCGATCTTTATGTCTCCGCCTGATTCATCGTTGCTAAATATCAACCTACAAGATATCGGTGTTAGTCTCATCTCTGGTACATTCAATGCGAAGTCTCTTATTAATGACCCGCGAGATATCGGATTATTGTGCGAAAGCTGCTCTATACCAGGTAGACAAATCCAGACAATGGAGCACTCACACTTTCGGAACACAGTAAAAGTTCCAAATAATTATATCAACGAAGATATAACATTTACATTCCTTTTGACTAATGACTATTACATGAAGAAGATGTTTGATAAGTGGTCTGAATTAATAATTGATCCAGAGTCTTATAAATTAAATTACAATGCAGAGTACCAAAGAGATATTACTATTCAGCAATTGAATGAAAAGAATGTCCCTGTTTATGGAATTAAATTGAAGAACGCTTATCCAATAAGTGTATCATCAATCGAGTTAAGTAATACTGGTGAAAACAGTATACAGAAGTTATCAGTTACGATGACATATGAAGATTTTGAACCAGAAGGTGGATTGTCCTCCGCACTTTCTGGAATTAAAAACGCGATAGGAGGAATAACCAGATTATTATAGCATATTATGCCATTACCAATATTAGAAGCAGCAAAGTACACAACAGTAGTACCATCTACAAATGAAACAATTGAGTTTAGACCTTTCCTTGTAAAGGAAGAGAAGATCTTAATGTTGGCACAAGAGTCTGACGATCCTTCACAGATCATTGGATCTCTTAAACAAATTATTGAAGCATGTACATTTGGTGTAGTTGAGCCAAGTGCATTGACAACATATGATCTAGAGTATCTGTTCCTTCAGCTGCGAGCGAAGTCTGTCGGCGAAACATCAGATATTATATCTAAATGCCAAGAGTGTGAAGCAGAAAATCCTGTCGAAATTAATCTTTCAGATATCACAGTAAAATTTCCTGAAGAAGAACTAAACAATAAGATCGAACTAACTGACACTGTCGGGATTATTCTTCGTCCTATCTCTATTGGCAAATCAGAAGAACTTTCAAAGCTCGACGCTACTGAAGACGCTCTTACTCGATCGATCGCGGCGTGTATCGAATCTATCTATGACTCAAACGGAGTTTATATCGCAGATGATACATCAGAGAAAGAGATGGGACAATTTATTGACTCTCTTACACACGATCAGTTACACAAGATTCAACATTACATCGAGAATCAACCAGAATTAAAAGAAGTGCTAAAGTTTAAATGTAAAAAGTGCGGCCACGCTAACGAAGTTACTATTTCGGGTCTTTCCTCTTTTTTCTAATATGCCTTTCTCATGAGTCTCTAGCTAACCATTATCAAACCAATTTCTCAATGATGCAACATCATCAATATAGTTTAACGGAATTAGATAATATGCTTCCATGGGAAAGGCAAATCTACGTATCTCTTCTTCACGAACATATTAAAAAAGAAAACGAACGAATAAAAAAGCAAAATGGCTAATCCAGAAGACATCCAACAAGAGCAGTTAAACGCAAGTAAACAGCAGCTCGCGAAACAATCCGCGCAGAATGAAGTTCTTAGCGGTGTTATTCTAGAGCTCGCTGCTTCACAAGCACAGCAGGGAGAAATTGAGCAACGGCAAATCGCACGCGAAAAGAAGATTAGGCGGAGAGCGTTTATATTTGATAGAATCGGATCTCAATGGGATAGAATCACTGCGAAGAAGGCCTTTGTTCATGCCACTAACCTATACGAAAAAGATAGAATTGAACAAGTAGCGCAAGCAGATGCTGGAATAGCTACTGCAAAAAATACTGGAATGGTTATAGGTTCTCTAGAATTCATAGCGTTGGATATTAGAAAGCTTGTCAATTTTATGATGGGTAATAAGCTCCAGGAAGAAGAGAACAGGAGAGAATTATTTGCGCTACTGAAACCAAAAAAAGAAATAAAGAGAGATGAATTTAAAGAAAAGAAATACAAGGGATTCATTTCGAAGGCTATAGGTTTTATTGGTGGTTTGTTATTCGCGTTTACTGCAGGTGTAATTGAAGGCCTAAGAGCAAAACTATCTGAAATTTTTAAACCTCTGAAAGATAGAATATCCAAGATTTTCAAGCCATTTACAGAGAGACTCGCTAAATTTTTCAAGCCATTAACAGATAAGCTAAAGTCAGGTCGAGCTCTAGTTATTGGAGCCTTTAACACAATGAAGGACACTCTTTTACGATTTGGTAAAACAATCGGAGCTAAACTGAAACTGCTCAAAACAACACTCTTCGGTCCAGGATCTAAAATAGGTTTCGCAGCAAGCATAATTAAAAACTTTAAGGAAAAATTCGGTGCAGTGAGTAAAGGGTTTAAATCTACTACTGCAGTATTATTCAAACCAATAAAGTCGCTAATGGGTATGCTGAATCAGTTTAAACCTATGTTCAAAAAACTAGGATTTATATTCGGCAAATTGCTTATACCACTATCTATGCTATGGGACTTTGTAACAGGATTTGTAAAAGAATTCAAGACATCTGAGTTCGATAATATGTTTATGAAAATCCTTGATTCAGTATTATCAGGTATTGGAAGTATCGCAGGTGGATTTATCGGTGGTATACTTGATCTGGTTAAGTGGGGATTGTCATGGGTCGCTTCGAAACTAGGATTTGACGGTCTATCAGAATGGTTAGATAGCTTTAGTATTAAAGATATGGTAAAAGAAGGGATGTCTACTCTTTTAGATATGCTTGATATGCTTTTCACAGATCTAATTCCAGCCTTAGTTGCTGGACTGAAGAATAAAGCTATGAATCCATTCACCGCTGGTGCTTTTCAAGATGGATTTAATGATCGGATGTACGGAACAGAAGGAGCTGAGGCTGGAGGAAAAGCAGATAGCAGATTTTTTGAATTAAAAGATGAACAACGCGCCGTCAGGACTAAAATAGCAGAAGAACAAGCCAGAATAGATCGATCGAATGCCGGAGAAAATGAATATTTTGGAATCGAAGCTAACGGAGTTAGCAACTCTTTAGATAGAATTGAAGAGCTTAGAGCAGAAAAGGCAATATTAGATAAGCAGATTGCTACAAGAGGTGAATTACTAAAACAAGCAGCTATAGAAAAACGAGCTAATACTACAGGTGCTCAAATGGAAGCAATGCAAGATGATACTCTAGGTGCTAAAGCTCAATCTGCTGCAGCTAAAATCACTTCAGTTGTAACAGATTCATCATCGAAGGTAAACAATAGCATCACTAAAGTTAGTAACATTGGCCAACACTTCGATCGTACAAACAGTTTAGCAATAGCACAATAAAAAGGGAAGCAGATTTCTCCGCTTCCCTTACTTATTCTAGATCAGAGATGTTTAGCCTTGTTGGGCCAACTTCGCAAAATACGAAAGTGTATCACCATCATCTTCTGTGTCTAGGCTTACATCACTCTGAGCGGGTGCTGGTGCATCAACCTTGACCTCACGAGTTTCGTTAAGCTCGACTTGCGTGTCAGTCGAAACTACTGTATTAGCTATGTGTTCTTCACCGAGAACTTCATATAGCTTCTTCTTTAAGTCAGCATACGATTTATAACTTTCTTGGTTAATGAACTCATTCAGTCCATGAAGTTTTTCATAAATCGCTTCTAACTTTGCTTCTTCACCACCAAATAACTCAGTCGGTGCTTCGAACTCTGACTTATCATAGTTACGATAGCCTTCGAAGTTGCGAATCTTCAGTTTGAAGTTTGCTCCACCCCAGAAATCGAATGGATTAACTGGCTTCTCATCTTGGAACTGTGGCTGCATAACATCCATTACCTTATCCATGATCTTCTTACCGTACTTATAAAGGAATACCTTACCTTCATTTTCAGGATTAGCAGAGTCAGAGACAACAAGGATATTAGAGACATGATGCAGACGACGCTTACGCATACGTGCAAGCTCCTTATCTTCTTCACGACCAGTATTCCATAGCTGTGTATTCATCTCACTCACTGGATCATTTTGACCAATAGAGGTGAGAGAGTTTTCGATATACCAACGACCAGTTGGACCCTTGAAACCATGATCCCAATATTTGACCCATGGAAGATCTTCACCTTTGCCTGCTGGAAGGAAGCGAATAATCGCATAACCATTTCCAGCTTTGTCAACTGTTGGTGTCCAGAAGCGATCGTCACCGTATGATTTCTTTTCGGTATCTTTCGCTGCTGCGTTAATTAGTTTATCGATCGCTGCTGCGCGATTTTGTTTTAGTTGTTCGAATGACATATTATTTTTAGTATTGCGTTGTATTGTTTTTAGTATTGCGTTGTATTATTGCTACCAACAAACTCTATATTATACTGATTTGGCTCATTTGTAAATAACATAATTAATTGATCACGGTATTTGTTTTCATCTGAGGCAATGAGTGGAATAATGAACTGTTGGTATTTTTCGAGTGTAAGAAGAGTACCTTTAACAATACCTAATGGATCGTTGAGTGTACTCTTCAGGCTTTTGATAAACTTCACAAAATGATCTATAATCGCTACAGTTTCTGGGGAAATCTGTTGGCTCATAAAGAGATTAAGTA
>Ga0209532_1000436_pt1 | contig 35973 bp, 30 predicted proteins | sample COG_02_FD_184746 | JGI IMG/M metagenome (GOLD analysis project Ga0209532, IMG submission 184746) | Pelagic Microbial community sample from North Sea - COGITO 998_met_02 (SPAdes) (version 2) | ecosystem: Environmental > Aquatic > Marine > Neritic zone/Coastal water | place: Helgoland, sampling... | reverse complement strand
TGATCGACGCTGGCGAAAGCTTGGCGGCGGATATTGTTGCATCGCGCCCTGATGTTGTATTCAACGCATTACATGGACGCTGGGGCGAAGATGGTTGTGTCCAAGGCATGTTGGAATGGCTGAAAATCCCATATACCCATGCGGGCGTATTTTCATCAGCATTAGCAATGGACAAAGAGCGGACCAAGGATGCGTACCGCGCGGCTGGTTTGCCTGTGGCGGCGTCGATGTTGGTGGCGAAGTCCGAGATTTTAGCAGGGCATCCGATGCCTGCGCCCTATGTGGTGAAGCCCTATAACGAGGGGTCATCGGTGGGTGTTTACATCGTACATGAGGGCGACAATGCCTTGGCGTCGATGGCGGATGATATGCCGGATATGTTGATGGTCGAGGAGTTTATCCCAGGGCGCGAGTTGACGACCACTGTGGTGCAGGGGCGCGCGTTGACGGTGACGGATATCTTGACCGATGGTTGGTACGATTTTGAGGCCAAGTACGAAGAGGGCGGTTCGGCGCATGTTTTGCCTGCGGATTTGCCCGAAGAGATTTTTGCGGCTTGTATGGATTATGCGCTGCGTGCCCATGAATGTTTGGGCTGTCGTGGCATGTCGCGTACCGACTATCGTTGGGACGAGGCGCGTGGTCTGGATGGGTTGATCCTGTTGGAAACCAACACGCAACCTGGCATGACGCCCACGTCTTTGGCCCCTGAACAAGCGGCGCATATGGGTATGGATTTTGGTGCCTTGGTGCGCTGGATGGTGGAGGATGCGTCATGCGACCGATAGATCGCCGCGAGCCGCCTGTAGGGCATGCAACGCCGTTGGAAAATATTAACCAACGCAAGCAGGATGCGCCAAACATTGCGCCCTTGGGTGAAGTGTCTGCGGAAAAGATGGAACGGTTGTTTGGGCAAAAAACGCCTGAGCCGCCAACGCCGAGATTAGATCCAGCGCCAAGTCGTACGAAGTATAAAATGCAACGCTTGTGGTTGCGCCCGATGGTACGTGGTGCGGTGCGCACAGGTGTGCCGTTGGTGACGTTGTTGGCGCTTGGAACTTATTTTTTGACGAATGATACATTGCGTGAGCGATTTACGCAGACGTTGCAAGAGGCCCGTTCAAGCATTCAATCGCGTCCAGAATTTCAAATCGAGCTGATGAAAATCAATGGTGCTTCCGAGGCATTGTCCAAAGAAGTACGCACGGCGTTGAATCTGCAATTTCCGCTGAACTCTTTCGAGCTGAATTTGGAAAAAGTTAAGGACAAGGTTGAACTTATTGAGGCAGTGAAAACGGCGTCATTGTTTTTGCGTTCTGGTGGTTTGTTAGAAGTTGATATCGATGAACGTATGCCCGTTGTTTTGTGGCGTACAGGACGTGAATTGGACATGTTGGATGCCAATGGTGAACGCACTGGTATTTTGACGTCGCGGCTGGATCGGTTGGATTTACCACTGATTGCTGGTGAAGCGGCGGAAGAACATATTGACGAAGCGTTGGAATTATACGCCTTGGCGAAACCAATTGCAGGTCGGCTACGTGGATTGCGCCGCATGGGTATGCGCCGCTGGGACATGATTTTGGATCGTGGTCAAACGATCCAACTACCCGAAGCGAATGCCGCAGAAGCATTAAACCGTGTGTTGGCATTAAATGCCGCACAGCAAATTTTGGCGCGTGATGTTGTGACCATCGACATGCGCGACGCCACCCGCCCGATATTGCGATTGACTGATGTCGCAACTGAAATCATCCGCGTAAACGCGACCAATGAATAGAGTGATCTGATGCAAAGCCTGTACGAGACCCAAAAAGCCATGCGCCAAAAACGTCGCGCCGCACTGCAACGCGGTGTTGTTGCCATTTTGGATGTGGGAACGTCGAAAATCGTTTGTATGATTTTACAGTTCGATCCGTCAGTTCAGATGAATGCCTCTGCTGGTATGGGTGCGATTGCCAATCATGGATCATTTCGTGTGATCGGTGTGGCAAAAACCCGTTCGCGTGGTGTTAAGTTGGGTGAAATTTCAACAATGGAAGAAACTGAACGCGCGGTGCGGACTGCTGTTCAGGGTGCGCAAAAGATGGCGAATGTGCGTGTGGATCATGTGATCGCATGTTTTTCAGGCGCACGCCCAAGATCATACGGATTGGCTGGCGAAGTCGAAGTTGAAACTGGGTCCGTGACGGATATGGATATCGGTCGCGTTTTGGCGTCTTGTGACACGCCTTATTTTGGCGAGGGCCGTGAAGCAATTCATGCGATGCCTGTGAATTTTGCGTTGGATCAAAATCCATCGCTGTCTGATCCACGTGGTCAAATCGGGCATTTGTTATCTGTAGATATGCATCTGTTGACGATTGATACGCGGGTTTTACAAAACTTGATGGCCTGTGTGAAGCGTTGCGATATGGAATTGGCGGGTGTTGTTTCGTCTGCATATGCGTCTGCGATTTCGTCATTGGTTGAGGATGAACAAGAGTTGGGTGCGGCGTGTATTGATATTGGCGGTGGGTCGACATCGGTATCTGTGTTTTTACGCAAACACATGATTTTTGCGGATTCAGTGCGCATTGGTGGGGATCACGTGACATCAGATTTGTCGCTGGGTTTACAAGTGCCACGCAATACAGCCGAGCGCATCAAGTGTATTCATGGCGGCGTTGTTGCGACGTCTATGGATGATCGTGACATGATCGATGTTGATGGGCAAACGGGTGATTGGGATCACGATCGACGTCAATTTACCCGTTCCGAAATCATCGGAATTATTCGTCCACGTGTCGAAGAAATTTTGGAAGAAGTGCATCACAAATTACAAGCTGCTCGATTTGATACATTGCCAAGTCAGCGGATTGTTTTGACTGGTGGGGCCAGCCAAATTCCAGGGATGGAAGGATTGGCGAGCCGAATTTTAGGGCAACAAGTGCGATTGGGTCGACCGTTGCGGGTGCATGGTTTGCCACAAGCCGCGACAGGGCCAGATTACGCGGCACCCGTTGGGTTGGCGTTATATGCGGCGCATCCACAAGATGAATGTTGGGACTTTGACAGTCCTGCACAACGCATTGGTGCGAAGCCGATGAAACGCGCGATGCAGTGGGTTAAGGAAAACTGGTAGGTTCCGGTATTTTGATCAGGCGAATTTCAGTCAAGTTTTTGCGGTAGGTCAAAAAGTTTGCTTAACTGCGCGAATTGGGCCATCTTTAGTGCATTGTTATTTGTATTTGTATTGAGGTTTTCATGAATAATTCACTGTATCTTTTACCCATTTTAGTTAGTTTCGTTTCCGCCTGTGTGCCTGATCCAGTTGAACCCGTTAAGCCAACGGTTGATCAAACAGCCGCAGTTGAGCCAGCGCGCCCTGTGACGTCAGCTGTAAATCTTGGGGCCGGTGTGTGTGGTATGGGGCAAAGTTTAGCGCATAAGACGAAGCACGATGGTACCCGAACTGTGATTTACGACGGTAAGGGCGCGATTGCGTTTAAGGCGAATTATGCTGTGAATACCGATGGTGCACCAAATTCATATCACCCTGACGATTTGTATGGTGGCAAAGGGTTGGCGATCAATACAATTTGCAATGGTGCGAATGCTTATAGTGCTGCGGGCGAAAAGTTTGGGCCGGCGCAGTGTTCACAGTTGGTTGATACATACAAGACTGCAAAGGCGCAAAATTGGACGCAAGAGGGTGGTGCCCGGATGCGTTTTTATGGCGTTGCAACACATGATCAAGCGCAAGCCGTTCCGTGTTTAAATAAGACTGGTAAGTATGCAGGATTTTTCGTTTCCACCACGTCGATGGTTGCAGACAGCAGTTTTGGAACCTGTGAGCAGGAGCGGTATTTGGACAGTTTGGAAACGAATTTCATTATCCGTCCAGGTGGCAAGAAGTTTAGAAATATTGGGATGGGTTTGAAAGATTTGGCGGTCGTTATTGATCCCAAAACAGGCAAATCAGTGTTCGCAGTGGTCGGTGATACAGGCCCATCATTTGGGCTGGGCGAAGGTTCGGTTGCATTGCTACAGCGACTTGGATCGCGCACGGATGTGCCTCAAACGCGGCGCGAAACCTATGGGTATGGTATCAAAAATGCTGTGACCGTTATTTTGCCGGATGCCACGTTTTCGGGCAAAGTGACCCAAGCCGCAATTGATAAGGCTGGCGCAATGGCGTTAAGTTCATTTGGTGGCATGGAGCGTGTTTTGGGCTGTGTGAGCGATTTGAAATAGGTCGATACAGGCGCTACGTGGATTGGTTTGCCGCGTTTTGTAAAGAAATAGATCAGCCAAAATCCGCCAAATAGTAATTATTTTGGTGCTAACCCCTGCATTTGGTACGATTTTTCGTGACGAGTGCGAATCACTTTGGTAAGATGGGGAATAATAAGTCGCAAAAAGCGGCAGAGCAGCAGTATAAAAACAGGCGGACAGACCATGACTCTGAATCTCCAGATTCCCGAAGTAGCGGACCTACGTCCTAAAATCACCGTATTTGGTGTTGGTGGCGCAGGGTGCAATGCAGTTAACAACATGATTGATAAAAACCTTGATGGGGTTGATTTCATTGTGGCCAACACAGACGCGCAAGCGTTGCAACTGTCCAAAGCGGCGGTGCGCATTCAGTTGGGTGAAAAAGCAACTGAAGGTTTGGGCGCAGGCGCGCAACCAGCAATGGGTGCAAAAGCTGCTGAAGAGAGCATCGAGACAATCGTTGATCATCTGGCTGGAAGCCACATGTGTTTCATCACGGCCGGTATGGGCGGTGGTACAGGCACGGGTGCGGCACCAATCATTGCGCAAGCTGCGCGTGAATTGGGCATTCTGACTGTTGGTGTTGTCACAAAGCCATTCCAATTCGAAGGTCTTAAACGCGCACGTCAAGCGGATGACGGTGTTGAAACACTGCAGTCCGTTGTCGATACGTTGATCATCATTCCGAACCAAAACTTGTTCCGTATTGCCAACGAGAAAACAACATTCACCGAGGCGTTCAGCTTGGCGGATGATGTGTTGTACCAAGGCGTTAAGGGTGTGACCGATTTGATGGTCCGCCCCGGAATTATCAATCTTGATTTTGCAGACATCCGCGTTGTCATGGACGAGATGGGCAAAGCAATGATGGGTACTGGCGAAGCCGCTGGTGAAGATCGTGCGATCCAAGCCGCAGAGCAAGCAATTAATAACCCATTGTTGGATGAAATTTCATTGGACGGCGCCAAAGGTGTGTTGATCAACATCACCGGTGGTTCTGATCTGACGTTGTTTGAAGTGGACGAAGCCGCAAATCGCATCCGCGATAAGGTTGATCCAAATGCGAACATCCTTGTGGGGTCTGCATTGGATGAAACATTGGACGGTCAAATTCGTGTGTCTGTTGTTGCAACGGGTATTGATGCTGCTGAAAATGCAAGCGAAACACCTGTGCCACGTCGCACATTGAAATCGCCTTTGCCTTTGAAAGTCGAAGAGTTGGCGTCACCAGTTGCCGTTCCAGCGCCTATGCCAGAAGTATTCGCAGAAGCGCCGGTTGCACAAGCAGCACCTGAGCCATCGTTTTTTGACGAGCCAGTAATGGCAGAACCTGCGCCACAAGTTGCGCAACCTGCCGCGGCATATGATGATTTACCAGAGCCTGCGTATCAAGCACCTGCCGAGCCCGTTTATCAAGCGTCAGCAGAACCTGAACCAACGTTTTATCGTCCTGTGGTCGAGAGCGCAGCAGGTCCAAGTGACGAAACAATGGCGCGTTTAAGTGCTGCTGTGCAAAAGCAACCAAAGCAACAGCCTTTGCGGATCACTGAAGAACAGCAACGTGCTGATATTTTGGCAGCTGATCAACCAGAGCGCCGCGGTGTTTTGGGCGGTTTGATTTCTAGAATGACTGGGTCTGCTGCGGCAGAGCCTGCTGTTCGTGAACAACCATCCATGAGCCAAGAACCACAATTCCACGGCGAGTACGAAGAAATGGACGCAAACGACGACCAAGTCGAAGTGCCTGCATTCCTACGTCGTCAGGCTAATTAAGCCGGTTTCAGTAGGTAAATTTAAATAAATGTTAATAAAAGGCGCGGTTTTTCGCGCCTTTTTTGTTGGGCTGAGCCCAATATTACAGATTCTGTTAGATTCAGTCACAAAGCGTGAATTGAGTGATTTGACCGAAAACCGTACTAAGATAACCAATACTGTCTTGAATACGATTAGGGATCACATGCAAACGACTGTTAAAAAGACCATCCATATGACTGGTGCTGGATTGCATTCAGGCGCACCTGCGCGTTTGAAAATCACCCCTGCATCAGCAGAATATGGAATTTGGTTTCGTCGTTCAGACATTGTTGATCGTGATAATTTAATTCCCGCGCGTTACGATGCGGTTAATGACACGCAGCTTTGTACGCGTATTGCAAATGAAGACGGCGTAGAAGTGTCCACAATTGAACATTTGATGGCTGCTTTGGCAGGTACAGGCATTCACAACGCATTGATCGATATCGACGGACCTGAAGTTCCAATCATGGACGGTTCGGCGGCACCTTTTGTGGCTGAGATTTTACGCGCTGGTGTTCAGCCATTGGATGCACCAATTCGCGCCATTCGCATCCTAAAGCCAGTTCATGTGGCCTTTGATGATGTTGAAGTCAGCTTATCGCCTGCTGATAACCTTGAAATTGATTTTGAGATTGATTTCGATGCGGCGGCAATTGGGCGTCAGTTGAAAACATTGAACATGGCAAATGGTTCATTTGTACGTGAATTGTCGAATTGTCGTACGTTTGTGCGTCGCGCGGACGTGGATTACCTACAATCTATGGGTCTGGCGCGTGGTGGCAGCTTGGATAATGCAATTGTTGTGGATCAAGACGTTGTTTTGAACCCTGAAGGTTTCCGTCGCGAAGACGAATGTGTTCGCCACAAAATGTTGGATGCGTTGGGCGATTTATATTTGGCTGGTGCACCGATTTTGGGCGCATACAAAGGTAAGCGTGCGGGTCATAAGGCAACCAATCTAATCTTGCGCGCGTTGTTTGCACAACCGGATGCGTGGGAAATGATCGAATGCAGCCAAGATATCAGTCATGACCTGCCTGGTGCAGACATTTCTGCCGCGGATTTTGTGCAGTAAGACGCCCAAGCAGCATCCAATTCCAGTTTTTGACGATTAAACGCTTGAATCCGTTTTTCCTTTCCTCAAAATATGTTAAGACACGACAGCAAGGCGTTGAATTTTCGAACGCCGAATACACAGGAATGACTTTATGCGCATGAATACGAGCAAAATTATATGGCCTTTGCTCGTCGTTTCTTTCGTTGTGTCATCTTGTGGACAGGCCGAAAAAGAAGCGCCGTTGGCTGATCAGCCCCCACAACAAATATTTGAGTCTGCTGAGGCAGAATTAGCGCGTGGCAAAGCCGACAATGCGGCAGTTCTGTTCGCCGATGTGGAACGTTTGTATCCTTATTCTGAATGGGCCAAACGTGCGTTGATTATGTCTGCATTTTCCAACCATCAAGATGGCAATTACGAACAAAGCCGCGCAGATGCGCAGCGTTATTTGGATTTCTATCCTGCGGATCAAGATGCACCATATGCACAGTATTTGATGGCGCTTAGCTTTTACGACCAAATTGACGACGTGAGCCGTGACCAAGGTGTGACGTTCCAAGCATTGCAAGCACTGCGTACAGTGATTGAGCGTTACCCAGATAGCGAATATGCAACGACATCATTGTTGAAGTTTGATCTGGCTTTGGACCATCTGGCCGGCAAGGAAATGGAAATCGGGCGCTATTACCTGAAGCGCGGACATTTTGGCGCTGCGATCAACCGTTTCCGTGTCGTTGTTGAAGAATTCCAAACAACATCACACACACCCGAAGCATTACATCGTTTGGTTGAATCTTATTTATCATTGGGCCTGACTGCGGATGCGCAGACGGCTGGGGCGATTTTGGGGCATAACTTTGCGGCCTCTGATTGGTTCAAAGATAGTCACGTATTGCTGACGGGCCAAGGTTTGTCGACCGAGGCAGGTGATAGGCGCGCCACGAAGTGGTTACGCACGATTTGGCGTCGTGTTGCCAAAGGGCAATGGCTATAACCCGCGATGCTGCGCGGTCTTCACATCACAGATATGTTGCTGATTGATCGGCTGGAATTGGATTTTCAGTCTGGATTGAACGTGCTGACAGGTGAAACTGGTGCAGGTAAATCAATTTTGTTGGACAGCTTGGGTTTCGTTTTGGGCTGGCGTGGTCGTGCGGATTTGGTGCGCAGTGGCGCTGACCAAGGTGAAGTGACTGCTTGGTTTGATCTGGCACCAACGCATCCAGCACATAAGATTTTGGCTGATGCGGGATTGCCGTCGTCAGAAGAGTTGATACTTCGTCGTACGAATGCGCGTGATGGACGCAAGACGGCGTATGTGAATGATCGACGGTGTTCGGGTGAAATTTTGCGCCAACTGTCAGAGACGTTGGTGGAGTTGCATGGTCAACATGATGATCGCGGATTGCTAAACCCGCGTGGGCATCGTGATTTGTTGGATGCATTTGCGGGTCATGATTTAACGCCTGTACGGCAAGCATATAAAGCACGCCATGCGATTACCAAGTCGTTGGACGTATCGCGTGCGGCATTGGAAGCAGCAAAGCTAGACCAAGAATATCTGCGACATTCCTTTGACGAGATAGAGGTTTTAAACCCGGTTGCAGGTGAAGATCAGACGTTGGATGCAAAGCGTCGGTTGATGCAAGGGTCCGAAAAAATTCGCGAAGATATAACAAAGGCGGCACAAGCGTTAAGTTTGGATGGAGCCGAGGGCTTGTTGAATGATGCGAACCGTTGGTTGGATGGGGCGTTGGATCAATCAGAGGGGCGTTTGAGTGGGGCGATTGCCGCGCTTGGACGTGCAGTGTCTGAATTGTCCGAAGCACAGCACGGTGTTGAAACATGTCTTCAGGCGTTGGATTTTGATCCCCATGAATTAGAACAAGTTGAAGAGCGGTTGTTTGCAATTCGTGCATTGGCACGAAAGCACAGTGTTTTGCCCGATGATTTGGCTGCGTTCGGCGCGGGTATCGCCCAGAAATTGCAGGCGATTGATTTAGGTGCGGGCGAAATCGACGCCTTGGAAAAACAGTTATTACAGGCGCAGGCGGATTATGATCAAGAAGCTGATGCATTGTCATTGGCACGACATAAGGCTGCACAGGAATTGGAAACTGCAATGGCGGGCGAATTGGCGCCGTTGAAGTTAGAGCGGGCTGTGTTTGTGACAGAAGTTGAAACAGCAATGGCTGGGTCAGATGGTATTGATAACGTTACTTTTATGGTGGCAACCAATCCGGGCGCACCCGCAGGTCCGATCAATAAAATTGCATCTGGTGGCGAGCTATCGCGTTTTTTATTGGCACTGAAGGTCTGTTTGACGCGCCGCGCCGAAGGTTTGACGATGATTTTCGATGAAATTGACCGTGGTGTTGGCGGTGCGACAGCCGCCGCTGTTGGACAACGTTTGTCTGAAATTGCGTCCAAGGCCCAAGTTTTGGTCGTAACGCACAGCCCACAAGTGGCAGCCAAAGGTGCGCATCACTGGCAAGTCAGCAAGTCAGTACGTGATGGCGCAACATTTTCAACTGTTGTTAAATTGGACACCGATCAGCGCATTGACGAAATCGCACGGATGTTAGCAGGCGATACAATCACGCCACAGGCACGTGCTGCGGCGCAAGCGTTACTTTAGTTCATTGGGACCATTTTACCTGGGTTCATGATGTTTTGTGGATCAAACGCGCGTTTGATATCGACCATCAATGACAACGCATCGCCGTGTTCTTGGGCCATATATTTCATTTTTCCCACACCGATCCCATGTTCGCCCGTAACAGTGCCATGTATTTCAAGTGCGCGTTCGGCCATCCGGTGTGCCAATTGTTTGTTCAATGCCAGCTGTTCTGGATGGTTTGGATCGCTGAACATAAGGGTGTGGTAGTTTCCATCGCCGACATGGCCGATGATCGCCGCCGTGACCCCGCATTCGTTTAAATCATTTTGAGTGTCTTCGATTGCTTGTGCCAGTTTTGAAATTGGGACACAGATGTCAGTCGACATGCCGAGTTGGCCCGGAAACAATGCTTTGGTTGCATTGTATGCTTGGTGACGTGCGGCCCATAATCGATTGCGATCTTCTGTTTTTGTCGACCACTGAAAGTCACCGCCGCCGAATTCGCTGATTATTGATGCCATGGATTCTGATTGGTCTTTGACGCCAACGTCTGACCCGTGAAATTCCATGAACAGGTGTGGGACAGTCGGGTAATCGAAATTTGAATATGCGTTGATTGCACGGATCGAAGTTTCGTCGATCAATTCCATACGGGCCATGGGAATGCCCATTTGCACGGCTGTGATGACAACGTTCACCGCGTCGTTGATTGTGGGGAAATCACAAACGGCGGCTGCGATTGCTTCTGGTTGACCCTGAAGGCGCAGGGTTAATTCGGTGATAATGCCCAATGTGCCTTCGCTGCCGATGAAGAGTTTGGTTAAATCATAACCCGCTGACGATTTTTTCGCGCGTGTGCCTGTGCGCACAATGCGCCCGTCTGGCATCACCACTTCCATGGCGAATACATTTTCGCGCATGGTGCCGTATCGCACGGCGGTCGTGCCAGATGCACGCGTTGCCGTCATGCCGCCAAGGGTTGCGTTTGCACCTGGGTCGACGGGGAAAAACAAACCGGTGGCACGCAGTTCTGCGTTCAAAGATTCGCGGGTGACGCCTGGTTGAACGACAGCTAACAGATCTTGGTCCAAGACGTTTAAGACTTGGTTCATTTCTGTCATATCAATCGTTATGCCACCGTGGATGGGCAGGGCATGTGCCTCTAGGGATGTGCCAACACCCCATGGAATGATTGGGCAGGCATGTTTTGCACAGGCTTTTACAATGTCCGACACTTCTTGGGTGGTGCGCGGGAAGGCGACACCGTCGGGGGGCATGTGATCAAAATAAGCTTCGTTTTGGCCGTGGAGATCACGCATGGATTTGGATGTATTCATCCGATCGCCAAGTAATGCTTTAATTTCTGTGATGGCTGCTGCAATATCGCTCATAAGGCTCTCCGTTTGCGCAACGCTATCGTAGAGGCGGGCATATTTAAAGGGGCGGTGCGGTGAATAATCCGAAAATAGATCGTGTGATTTCGCACTTAAGGGCTCCGTTCATTTCATTACGAAAACATGGTCCCGGACAGCTTCAATTTTGGATCATTGCGCTGGTAATTGGTATTGCTGCTGGCTTTGCTACGCTGGGGTTTCGGTTGACGATTGCGTGGTTGCAAACGCAGTTGTACGGCGAGAGCGATGTGATGTTAGCATCTGCGGCGCGTGAATTACCGTGGTTTTTGGTTATGGGGTTGCCCGTTTTTGGGGGTCTTTTGGTTGGATTGATTTTGCACCGTTTCACGCCAGATGGGCGTGCGCGCTCGGTGGCTCATGTGATTGAAGGGGCCGCAATTCATGATGGTAAGGTTGAGGGTCGCGCAGGATTAGCATCGGCGTTTGCGTCGTTGATTACGTTGTCCACTGGTGGATCAACGGGGCGTGAAGGGCCTGTTGTGCATTTTGGGGCGTTGATCAGTTCTAAAATTTCGCGACTGATTAAGGCGGATGCTGTGACGGCGCGCGATCTAATGGGCTGTGCCGTTGCGGCGGCCGTGGCGGCGTCATTCAATGCGCCACTAGCGGGTGCTTTGTTCGCGATGGAGGTGGTTTTACGCCACTATGCTGTGCATGCATTAGCGCCGATTTTAATTGCCGCAGTTGCTGGTAGCGTGGTCAGCCGATTGTATTTTGGCAATATTACTGAATTTATTTTGCCTGTTCATACACGTGATTTTTATGTGGAATTACCGGCATATGTCTTGTTAGGCGCGGTCTGTGCATTTGTTGCAGTTGCATTGATCCGTGCAATATTTTGGGCCGAAGATGTTGGTGACCACGCACAAGCAAAGTTTGGGTTTCCCACATGGATGCGCCCTGCGTTTGCGGGGGCATTGTTGGGCATCATTGCATTGCAATTTCCGCACATTATTGGCGTTGGTTATGAAACAACATCGCATGCGTTAAGTGGTGAATTGCTGTTAGGAACTGCCATTTTGTTCGCTTGTGTCAAAGCATTGGCCGTGGTTATTACGTTGGCTGGTCGCATGGGCGGCGGGGTGTTTTCGCCAGCTTTGATGATGGGTGCGTTGACTGGTTTAGCCTTTGGCGCGATTGCGGTTTCTGTGTTTCCATCGGTAGAAGGAGACGAGACGCTGTATGCCCTTGCAGGGATGGGTGCGGTTGCGGCGGCTGTATTGGGTGCGCCGATTTCAACGACTTTGATTGTGATCGAGTTGACCGGTGATTGGCAAGCTGGATTGGCGGTGATGGTTGCCGTTTCAATCGCCACGGCACTGACCAGCAAGATGGTGCATCGATCATTTTTCCTTACGCAACTGGAACGCCGTGGCGTTCATTTGGCGGATGGGCCGCACAGTTATTTGCTGTCGAAGTACAGTGTTGCAGGCGTTATGCGTCCACCAGAGCGGCTTAAGCCAAGTACACAAAAGAAGTTGTGGAAAATGGTTAAGCAGGGGCATTATTTGGATCAAAGTGCGACACTGGAAGTGGCAATGCCGATGTTTGAGCAAGGTGCAAATAAGCGGTTGCCGATTGTGACTTTGGGGCTGGAAGGTGAGGCGCCGAAATTATGCGGGGCGTTGTATTATGTGGACGCTTTGCGCACATACAGCCAAGCGTTATCCGACACGTCGAAAGAGGAACATTAAAGCGGTGCGCAGGCCGTGTGTAACCATGCGCGTGCATCGGTGCTGACCAGATCGGACAACCGTGTCAGGACAGTATTGTGATAGCTGTTCAACCAATCGCGTTCATTGTCTGACAATAATGTTTGATCTATCATGGCGCGATCAATTGGCGCCAGTGTGAGCGTTTCAAACTGAAGCATTTCACGATCATCACCGCCTGCGATTGCATCAGCTTGTTTAACATAAATCAGGTTTTCAATGCGTATGCCAAATGCGCCTTGGGCGTAATAGCCCGGTTCATTGGATACGATCATGCCTGGCATAAATGGTGTTTCTGCGCGACGTGAAATGCCTTGGGGGCCTTCGTGTACGGATAAGAAAACACCAACGCCGTGCCCAGTGCCGTGGTCGAAATCAAGTCCCGCTGACCACAGCGCATGCCGTGCGATTGCATCAATGTCGCGCCCCGCCAAACCGACGGGAAAGCGCAAGCAAGAGATTGCGATCATACCTTTTAGAACCAAGGTATTTGCGCGCATTGCGGTGGTTGATACATTCCCAATTGCGATCGTGCGCGTGATGTCTGTGGTGCCGTCCATGTACTGTCCGCCGCTGTCGACCAACAGGACATCGCCTGATTGAACTGCGCGATCTGTATCGGTGTTTACGCGGTAATGGACGATGGCCCCGTTCGGGCCAGATCCACAAATCGTATCGAAGGAAATATTGCGCAATTTTCCGGTGTCACGGCGGCATTTTTCAAGATGCTTTACCAGTTCAATTTCGCTGATGTTTGGTGTGTCGCCAAGGTTTGAAACATAAGACAAAAATTCGACCATCGCGGCGCCATCACGAACGTGGGCGGCTGTGGTACCTGCAAGTTCGGTTGGATTTTTACAGGCCTTTGGAATGACAGTGGGATCGTCACCCGCAACAACAGTGATATTTTGTTGTGCTAAGATGTTTTGCACAGCAATTGGCGCTGTCTTTTGATCAATGCGGACGGTGCCTGTCAGGTTTTCGAGACCTTCGTTCAGGGACGTAATGTCCTGGATTGTTATGTTTTTTCCAAGATGCGTGCGCAATTCATCGTCCACTTTGTCAGGCGCGATGAACAAGGTTACGGTTTCATCAACACTGACGATTGCAAAGCATAGTGCAACGGGTGTTTGTCCCAAATCTGTGCCACGCGTGTTGAGCAACCAAGCGATGCTGTCGGGTTGCGTCAGAACGGTGAACGCGTGGTTTGATGCGCGTAAGTCGGCACAGATTTGAGCCAATTTATCGCCGTGCGTTTGCCCTGCAAATTCGATGGCGTGTGGCACCATTAAATCCAGTGGTTGATTTGGTTGGTCATGCCAAATGTCGTCGATTAAATTAGGTACTTCGATCAACGTTAAATCGCTTCGTTTTTTGTCCTGCATGCTTGTGATCTGCGCGGCTGTATGTAGCCATGGATCATATGCAAATTTTGCGTCTTGGGGCAGGGTGATGTTTAGCCAATCGACCAGTTTATCCGATGGTATATTGCGAATTTCAAACGCTGTTGTATCGACTTGGTCTGCGGCTTGAAGTGTGTATCGACCATCGACGAAAACAGCCGCTTGGTCAGTCGTGACTGCGCAAAAACCTGCGCTGCCGGTAAAGCTGGTGAGCCATGCCAATCGTTGATCACGTGGTGTTACATATTCGCCCATGTGTGCATCGGAACGTGGGATCAAAAAGCCATCAACGCCGTGCTGCACCATCGCGGCGCGCAACGCCGCTAATCTGCGTTTCCCCGTTTCAGGTGTTGTTGTCGCTGCGAATTTTTGAAACATTATTTTGCCCGTCGTTTGGCCGCACGTGGATCATTGTCAAATAACCCAGCCAGCTGTTCAGTAATGGCACCCGCCAATTGTTCGGCATCGGTAATAGTGACCGCACGCTCATAGTATCGCGTTACATCGTGCCCGATACCAATTGCCGTGAGTTCCACCGCGCGGCGTTTTTCGATCATGGCGATAACATCGCGAAGGTGCTTTTCCAAATAGGATGCAGAGTTCACAGATAGCGTGCTGTCATCCACAGGTGCGCCGTCCGAAATGACCATTAAAATGCGGCGCGCTTCGGGGCGGGCCATCATGCGTTTGTGCGCCCATTCCAGTGCTTCGCCGTCGATGTTTTCTTTTAGCAATCCCTCTTTCATCATCAGGCCCAAGTTGGGGCGCGAACGCCGCCATGGGGCGTCTGCAGATTTATAGATGATGTGACGTAAATCATTTAGGCGACCCGGTGCTTCGGGGCGGCCATTTTGAAGCCAATCTTCACGGCTTTGGCCACCTTTCCATGCGCGGGTGGTAAAGCCCAAAATTTCGCATTTTACCTGACAGCGTTCCAAGGTGCGTGCCAAAACATCGGCGCAGATGGCGGCGATGGAAATTGGGCGACCACGCATCGAGCCAGAGTTATCGAGCAGGATTGTGACGACTGTGTCGCGGAATTCGGTGTCTTGTTCGACCTTGAATGACAGCGGCGTTGTTGGGTTTGAAATCACGCGCGCTAAACGGCCGGCGTCCAATAATCCCTCTTCCATGTCGAACGACCATGAACGGTTTTGTTGGGCTTGCAGGCGGCGTTGTAGTTTGTTGGCTAAACGTGACACTGCACCCTTAAGTGGTTCGAGTTGTTGATCAAGATATGCACGCAGGCGTTCAAGTTCGGCGGGTTCTGCCAAATCTTCGGCGAGCACTTCTTCGTCGAAAGCGGTTGTGAATACTTCGTAGTTTGGGTCAGCGTCAGAGATCGGCGGCACGGGCGGTTGCAAAGGTGGTTCACCATCTGGTGACTCCGCCTCTTGGGCTTCTTCGCTCTCTTCTGAATCGTCCATGGAAACCTGCGCTTGTTGCTGGTCCATGGATTGTTCGCTGTCTTCGGGTTGCTGATCTTCGCCGTCTTCTTGGTCGGCGGTATCGCCTGTATCCGTGTCAGGATCGGTTTGTTCTTGTTCGTCTTGTTCGGCGTCTTCACCGGAATCGTCTGGATCCATATCATCGGGATCTTCGCCCAGCTGATCGCCGTAACCGAGGTCGTCGATCAGTTGGCGTGCGAATTTGGCGAAATCGGCCTGATCAGACATTTTTTCACCAATGTTATCGAATGTGTCGCCAGAGCGCTCTTCGATCATTGTTTTCCACTGTTCCATCGCGTGATTGACAGCGGGTGGCATGTCGCGGCCTGTTGCGACGTGGCGCAGGTAGTATGACAGAGCCGTGGCCATTGGCACTTCTTTGAATGATTGTACTTGGTCGTAACCAAGGGCCAATGCTTCGGCTTCTAGTTTTGCCTCGATGTTGCCTGCTGTGCCGGGCATGGCGCGTGCGCCGACGGCTTCGCAGCGTGCGGTGGCCATGACTTCGTAAATTTCGCGGGCTTCGTGGCCTGTCGGCATATAGCGGTTGTGTACGGTTTCGTTGTGGAAACGTGTGCGCAGGGCGTAAGCGTCGGCGGTGCCGCGTGCCAACAGAACCTCTTGGCGGGTCATGCGGCGGCTTACTTGGGGTAGGCGTGCAGTGTCGTTGGACAAGCCCGGGGGGTCGATGGAATAGGCGATGGCGAGTTCGCCATCGGCCGCCATGGCGCGGGTTGCTTCGGCCAGTGCCTTTTTGAATGGATCAGCTGGGTTGTCGTTTGGTTTGTTCATAGCTTCAAATGCTTTGTTTCAGGATACTCAGGAGCAATTCTTAAACACTCTGAAGTGGCATCGGGTACACCCTCATTTATTAACATACTAATACCTTGGTCAAAGTCTGCAACGTCAACCGGTTCGCCGATTAACCGCAATGCTAAGAGTTTGAACGCTTCACTTGCTCTTGGGTTACTATCGTTATAGTTCGCCGTGCAAATAGTGCTTAGGAGCCTGATATCCTCGGATTTTTCAGTGATGGCGACTGTTACTATCTCATTGTTGGGTGCGCATGCACTCAACAATGCCAAGAAGATAAGAACTCTAGGTGGCCTGTTTTCACCCAAGGCTCATACTCGCCGCGCTCTCTGGTAATTCCTCATCGAACAAGCGCTGATAAAACTCTGCAACTGTTTCGCGTTCCAACTCGTCACATTTGTTCAAGAATGTTAGGCGGAAGGCGAAGCCAACGTTGTTGAAGATGTTGGTGTTTTGCGCCCATGCGATGACTGTACGCGGTGACATCACGGTGGAGATGTCGCCGTTCATGAATGCGTTGCGGGTCAATTCCGCCACTGTCACCATGCGGCCGATTAATTCTGGATCGGTTCCTGGGTTTTTTGCGGCAACAATTGCGGATTCCTGTGCGTGTGGCAGGTAGTTCAATGTGGACACGATTGACCAGCGGTCCATTTGGCCCTGATTGATCTGTTGTGTGCCGTGGTACAGGCCCGTTGTATCACCCAAGCCGACGGTGTTTGCCGTGGCGAACAAGCGGAATGATGGGTGAGGCGAGATGACTTTGTTTTGGTCAAGTAGTGTGAGTTTTCCGTCCACTTCCAACACACGTTGGATCACGAACATTACGTCCGCGCGGCCTGCGTCGTATTCATCAAATACGATTGCAACAGGGTTGCGCAGGGCCCAAGGCAAGATGCCTTCTTGGAATTGAGTGACTTGTTTGCCGTCGACCAGTTTGATCGCATCCTTACCGATCAAATCGATGCGCGAAATGTGGCTGTCTAAGTTGACGCGTACAGTTGGCCAATTTAGGCGGGCGCCGACTTGTTCGATGTGGGTTGATTTACCTGTGCCGTGATAACCTTGGATCATCACGCGACGGTTATAGGCGTAACCTGCAAGGATCGCCAACGTGGTGTCGTGGTCGAATTTATACGTGCTGTCGATGTCAGGAACACGATCAGATGCATCCGCAAAGCCCATGATTTCCATGTCACTGTCGATGCCGAACAGGTCGCGTACTGAATATTTTACGGTCGGTTGTCCGATGTCCAAAGTGCCGTCAGCCATGAGTTTATTCCTTTTTATGGTCTGATCTCACATCAGACAGTTCGTACATGCAAGTTAATAGGTGTGTTTGCAAGTGAAAGTCGATTTGCGACTGTGGCGTCGCAAATCGTATTAATCTTTGAAATTAGAGCTGTTTTTAACCTGATCCCAAGCCCAAACGACCTTTTGTAAGAACTCTTCTTGGCTGCGGTCGCCGCCGTTCAAGTCAGGGTGCAATTCTTTGATCAAAGTTTTGTATTTCTTACGCAGCTCAGTCTTGGTCCAATTGTCCTTGGCTTCCAATGTATCGATCGCCTTGCGCTCGTCTGCTGGTAGGCGTTTTGCGCCGCCCAAGCCATCACCCTTGCCTGGATTCAACGTGGCGTTTTCGCCCAGAACTTGGTGCGGGTCTTCGATGCCCAAGCGTGCCCATGCACGTTGTTCGGCGGTTTGTTTACCCATAGGTTCGGTTGGGCGTTCCCAAACGCGATCAGCGGCGAATTGTTTTTGCAGATCTTCTTCGGAATGGGTTTCAAAGAAATTCCATTTTTGGTTAAACTGGCGGATGTGCGTCAGACAGAACCAACGGAACTCTTCTAAGTTATCGGGATTCAATGGTGCGCGGTATTTTCCGGCCTCTGTGCAATCTGGATGTTGGCACGTCATTTTCGACGTTTCAGATGCACCAGACATGCCACGGCGCGTACGCGCACGTTTCTTTTTGTCGGCAGAAACCGAAATGTCGAAATTAAAATCCATAGGGGGACGTTCAGCCATAATTTAGTCCTTTATTCGCTTGCTCGAGTCAGCGTTGAAATACTACTGTATTCCTGACTGATGCCAAGGGGCAAAAGAGAGGAAAATGCAATGGAAGCCAGAATAATTGCCGCTTTGCGCGCTGCGTTCGATCCAGCGGAATTAATTGTTGATGATGACAGCGAAGCACACCGCGGTCATGGCGGGTACCGTGAGGGTGGGGGAACGCATTTTAATGTGAAAATACGTGCGACTGCATTTGATGGATTATCGCGTGTTGCGGCGCAACGTGCGGTTATGGCCGAATTGAAATCAGAGTTTGCAGATGGATTGCATGCGTTGTCGTTGGACGTGGCCGCACCTTAGTCTGCGGGTTTTGAGGGGAGCTTTTTGCGCTCTTCTGCTTTGATGGCCTCTTTTTCTGGCTTTTTCACATCATCAACCACGGCTTTGGGCGTCTTTTCGACGATTGGTTCTGGTTCGCTGGTGACTTGAACGTCAGCGCCGGCCACGACGGGTGGCGTTTTTGATCCGAACCGTTTGAACGGATTAAAGCCATCTTTTTGATTTATGTCTTCGCTGATTGGTTCTGCGTCAGAGCCACGGCGAAACACCAACACGTTTTGATATGCTTCGTGACGTCGGCGCAGCAATCCTTTGCGTTCGACTGAGGGTAAGCTTTCGGCGCGTACATATTCCCAGCCTGCGCTGGCGTGTTCATTAATTGCTTCTGAAAGAGCATTGGCAAAACGGCCATCTGAACCCTTAACGCCTTTTGCGCGTTTTCCGCTAAAAGGGGCTGGGATAACTTTGTATTCGTAAATGGCCATTTATAAATCTCAAATTACTGTTGTTTAACCTTCAAGATATATGACGTTGATGACGATGTATTTCAAGTGTGCATATAGATTGGGTTTTCACTGATCTGCTATTGATTTCACGCATTGGCTGGGCGACAAACGGTTATTGGGCAAAGAAATGGTTTGAACTGAAACGACAAAACAACGAAATCCAACCGGTACAAAAGGCAATAATGTTCGCATGAAAAAGCAAAAGAAAAAGAATCCTGATCGCACTTTGATGCTGGCGTGCTTGGTTGTCTTTATCGCGGTTGCGGCTGTTGGGTTGTATGTAAATGCTGGAAAAATGACAGGATTGCCTGGGATAAGTGGTGGTTCTGCTGAACGTGCGAAAATGTCCGAAGATGCAATTGCAGCGCAGCGTAAGGCCATTATGGACAGCGATATTAGCGATGAACTTAAGGCCGTAAAGTTACAGCGTTTGTCCCAGCAGTAGTAAAATACACTGATTGCTGCCTGTGTGAAAAAGTCAACAAATTGTTAAAACTTAAAGTTTTTACGACTATTTATTGGTTGTTATTGATGATTTCTGTTAGCGGTACAACCTATGGGGTTGTAAGCGGGGCACTTGCAGCGCTGTTTTAGGCAAGGACAAGATAACATGGATAGACAACAGGATTTCAACACGCGCCTAGAGCGTATTGAGAAAAGCGTACGTCGGCCCGTTTCACGGGCTGAGACAAACGATCCTGTTTTGGCCAAAGGTTTTGGCGCTAAGAAACGTGCAAAATTACAGAGTAAAACCGAAGTGAAGTCAAAGCCGTATTGGCGTGTTTTGGGTTTTAAAATCCTATTGATTTCGATTTTCGCACTGTTTTCGTTTCGCGTTTTGGCGCATGTTCAGGGTGTGGATATGGTTAAGCATCGCGATACATTGGCCGCGGGTGACGCAAATGACAAAGTTGCCGCAGCGATCATTGGGTTTTCAATGATCCCTGATTCATTATATCTGAAAAAGCCCGAAGAATGATGGCGACAGGCATTTCTGCCTGTGCCAAATGATTTCTTAAGAAATCAATTTTTTCGCGATGATTTCGTTCACAGCCTTGGGGTTGGCTTTGCCACCCGTTGCTTTCATCACCTGACCAACAAACCAACCGGCAAGTTTTGGATTCGCCTGTGCTTTGGCAACTTGATCTGGGTTATCGGTCATGATTTGATCCAAGGCCGCTTCGATTGCGCCGGTATCAGTGACCTGTTTCATGCCACGGCTTTCGACGATTTCGGCGGGGTTGCCGCCTTCGGTCCAAACGATTTCGAACAGGTCTTTGGCAATTTTACCGGAAATATCGCCTTTGGCGATCAAATCCAAAATGCCACCCAATTGTTCAGCGGAAATTGGGCTGTCGTTAATTGTCAGATCAGCCTTGTTTAAACGACCAAACAATTCATTGATCACCCAGTTCGCTGCTTGTTTACCATCGCGATTTTGGGCGACTGCTTCGAAATAGTTGGCGTCAGATAGGTCTGCCGTAAGAACGCTGGCGTCATATTCGGTAACACCAAATTCTGTTATGAAACGTGCCTTTTTGGCGTCTGGTAATTCAGGCAAGCCGGCAGCAATTTCATCGACCCATGACTGTTCGATTTCCAATGGCAACAAATCTGGGTCAGGGAAGTAACGGTAATCATGTGCTTCTTCTTTTGACCGCATGGAACGTGTTTCGTTCTTTTCGTTGTCATAAAGGCGCGTTTCTTGGGTGATGGTTCCGCCATCTTCCAGAATTGCGATTTGACGTTTTGCTTCGAAATCGATCGCCATTTGGATAAACCGCATCGAGTTCATGTTTTTCAATTCGCACCGTGTACCAAGGTGTGAGAAATCACCGGTTGCGCGGAACTTTTCGTATTGGCCAGCAGGACAGACGGATACGTTCACATCGGCGCGCATGTTGCCGTTTTGCATGTTGCCATCACAGGTTCCCAAATAGCGCAAGATTTGGCGCAGTTTGGTAACATATGCGGCGGCCTCTTCGGGGCTGCGAATGTCGGGCATGGAAACGATTTCCATCAAGGCAACGCCTGTACGGTTCAAATCAACGAATGACATGTTTGGATCCATGTCATGCACGGATTTGCCCGCATCTTGTTCCAGATGAATACGTTCAACGCGCACATTGCGTGCGATACCTGGTTCCAAGTCGACCAAGATTTCGCCTTCGCCAACAATGGGATGGTAAAGTTGGCTGATTTGATAGCCTTGTGGCAAATCGGGATAAAAGTAGTTTTTGCGATCAAATGCGGAATACAGATTGATTTGTGCCTTCAATCCCAGACCCGTGCGTACAGCCTGTTCAATGCAGAATTCGTTAATTACTGGCAACATGCCGGGCATTGCCGCATCAACCATTGATACGTTTGAGTTCGGCTCGTTACCAAATTGCGTAGACGCGCCAGAAAATAATTTGGATTTTGATGCCACTTGGGCATGTACTTCCAACCCGATCACCAGTTCCCAGTCGCCTTTGGCTCCTGCGTAAATTTTCGGTTTAGGTTCTGTGTATGTTAGGTCTAGCATGGCATTGCTCTTGTCAGTTGTTCGCGTTCAGTTCTAGGCCACAGTGCCTGCAGTCGCAAGAGGGGGAAGCCGTCTTTATACCTTTAATGCACGCGAAATATCCTGCAGGGCATCTGCCTGACGTGGCGACGGTGTTTCACCATTTGTTTCTAATGTATCACTGATCAGGGACATCAAATCGTCCAATGAATCGGCTTTGTTCAATTTATACTGTCTACGGGCCAAACGCGTGATGGCCGCCATTGGGCTGGCGCATTGTGCAGAGAGCCAACGCGCAAGGATCATCATCTCTTCGGCGTCGGACAAGTTGATGTTAAAACGTGACTGCATTTTGACCATCAATGTGCGGTGTGTTTCGGCATTTGGCAAACTATCGAGTTCAAAAAACGTTGCAGCGATGGCGGTGGCAACAACATCTGGATCATCAACGCCTTCGACAGGGTGCAGGTTTCCTTGGCGGCGAAAACCAAAGCGTCGCGCGGCCAAGCGCACATCGTTTGCCATGTCCATAACATCATGTGCGGCATCGGCGGCGTTACGCGCCCGCATCATCCAAAAATATAAAACGCCTGCGGCGGAAATTAGTGCAATTAGAAATGGCATAAAAAATGACCTTAAAAAGTTTATGCCGATACTTCTATGACGAAAAAGTTATCCCGTCAAAGTATACTTGTCGTATCCAATTTCGCCCGTCCAGCGCCATGCCGCGATAAATGGGTGAGCGTCTGTGACGCTGACGTGGGGGGCCATCGATGGGTGATGGATATAAGCGCCAGACGTTTGTTTTTGCAATGGGCCGTTATTCACGCTCCATAATCCTTCGCCACAGAGCATAATAAATGTTTCTTCGGCGGCATGTTCGCGGGTGACGTAATCTAGATTAGCGGCTTGCATAAATAATCCAACACGCACCGTGTCATGAAAGATCATGCCATTTGGCCCGATCAATTCCGCAGTAGCCATCCGTTTGGCAATCTCGGGGCGGATGCGCCCATCTGCCAACCCAGAATAATGCCAATCAATCAAAGGCATTGCCTGATCAATGTGCTCGCAAATCGGTAACGGATCGATATCCAGCGCCGCCTGTTCCACATCGGGCATTAAATCATGTCCCTTGGGCAGGGGGAGGTGACTTTTGGATGTGATCGAACGTAATGCCGCGGCGGCGGCGTCACCCCCAAGGCTTTTTTCGACGTCAAACAATACTGCCAGATCATCCAGCATTTGATAGAACGCTTTGTGTTGTGTCATGCGAACCTCCTAATATGGATACATTCAGGCTACACCCAAAAATGATTCCTGCATAGCCTGTGCGATGTTCGCGTGATTATCCTAAGATTTTACCAACAATTTCTGAGGCATCTTTTGACAAACCATCGGTTGTTTGAATGCGGCGCAATTGAGTGGTCATTAGGGTTTGGCGGTTTTTGTCGTAGCGTTTCCATGTTTCAAATACACCGCACATGCGGGCGGAGGTTTGGGGATTGATGGCATCCAGTCGGATCAACCAGTCGGCGACGAATTCATAACCTGAGCCATCCGACGCATGGAACGCGGCAGGTGACATCGCGAATGGGCCGATCAAGCTGCGGAAGCGGTTTGGGTTTTTCCATTTAAAATCAAGATGGACAGACAATGATTGTGCGACTTCAAGCGCCACATCTGGTGTTGCTGCCGCCACTTGAATTGCGAACCATTTGTCCATGACCAAGGTATCTGATTTCCACTGTTTGTAGAATTCAGCAGATGCATCATCGCCAACACCAGCAGAAATAGCCAATGCAAGCGCCGAAAGTTGTTCGGTCATATTGTCGGCATCTGCAAATTGCAGCAACGCGGCCTCGCCGCCGTCCAATTTCGTCAATAATCCTAGGGCCGTTGCGCGCAGTGCGCGTTTGCCAGCGGCCTGAGCGTCAGGGCTGTATGGGCCGTCGACGGCCATATCGTGGTACAAAGCGGGTAATTTTTCTTCCAACTCTAGCGCGATTTCATATCCCAAATCTTCGCGGGTATCATAGATGACATCAGGGTCTGGAATGCCGCCTGCGTCAACGATGGCTTGGGCGATTGCTTCTTGTGAGGGCAGGGATAGCAGTAGCGCGCGGTAGGCGGGGTCAAGGGTTTCGTCGATGGCCAGAGCGGCCAAGGATTCGATGTAGCTGTCGGCATCAACATCCTGATCCATCGCGGCAGAAGCCAAGATGGTCATGGCAATGTCGCGCCCTGCTTCCCATTTGTTGAACGTGTCAGCGTCGTTGGCGAACAAGAATGCGCGGGTTTCGGGGGCTATGTCACGTTCCAAGATAACAGGGGCAGAGAAGCCGCGTAGCAAAGATAGTGTTGGGCGCTCAGTCACGTTGAATGTGAATGTTTGGGTGGCTTCGCGAAGTTCTAAAACCGTTTCGGGCAATATTTCAGTGCCGTCAGCGCCGATAAAGCCAGTGCGCACAGGGATAACCTGTGGTAATTTGCCTTCGCGATTTACGCTTGGGTTGGCGTCTTGGGTCAATGTGACGTTAAAAACGCCATCGGCATAAGTTTCAGAAACGGTCACTTTGGGTGTGCCTGATTGGCTGTACCATAATTTAAATTGGGTCAGGTCAATGTCACAGGCGTCTTGGAAAACGCCAATCCAGTGTTCAATTGTACACGCTTGTCCGTCGTGGCGGTCAAAATATAAGGCCAGCGCTTTGTCGTAACCAGCGTCGCCGACCAATAGTTTCAGCATGCCAATAACTTCGGCACCTTTTTCATACACAGTGGACGTGTAGAAATTGTTGATTTCGATGTATTCTTCTGGACGACATGGGTGGGCTAATGGGCCTGCATCCTCGCGGAATTGACGCGCGCGGAGTTGGAGAACATCATCGATACGTTTTACCGCGTGGGACCGTTGGTCACCACTGAAATGTTGGTCGCGAAAAACGGTTAAGCCCTCTTTTAGGCACAGCTGGAACCAATCGCGACAGGTGATGCGGTTGCCTGTCCAGTTGTGGAAGTATTCATGCGCGATGATGCCTTCGATCAGTTCGAAATCACGATCTGTGGCTGTTTCAGGGCTGGCCAACACGTATTTGGAATTAAAGATGTTCAAACCTTTGTTTTCCATGGCACCCATGTTGAAATCATCCACGGCAACAATCATGAACAAGTCCAGATCATATTCGCGACCGTAAACCTCTTCGTCCCATGTCATAGAACGTTTCAACGCATCCATTGCATAGGTACATTTATCTTGGTCACCATCGCGTACAAAAATTTGTAAATCTACGTGGCGGCCCGACATGGTGGTGAAGGTGTCGTCGTATGAAACCAAATCACCAGCAACCAGCGCGAACAAGTATGCGGGTTTGACCCATGGATCTTGCCATTGCCCGTGGGCGATTTTGTTACCATTGGACAGCAAAACAGGCGCATCGCCATCGATTGTAACGTTAAATATTGCCATCACATCAGGGCGGTCGGGGTAATATGTGATTTTGCGGAAACCTTGAGCCTCGCATTGGGTGCAATACATGCTGTTGGACATATATAATCCTTCCAGCGCGGTATTTCCGGCGGGGTTGATTTCAACCTCTGCGTTCCAAATGAATCCGTCTTGGGGGATCAAGTCGGCGGGGATGCTTAACCCTTCGGCGTCCAACAGGATTTCATCCGTCTTTAGGGTTTTGCCATCAACGCTGGCAGAGATTAGTTTCAGCATCCGACCATCAAGGCGCAGATCATGTGGCCCGTCTGTACAGGTTTTGTTTGCGGTGAATTTGATTGTGGATTTCACGCGCGTTGCGTTTGGATTCAGTGTGAAATGCAAATCAACCGTTTCGACCCAAAATGCAGGTTCTTGGTAGTCAGACAACAAAATTGTAGGGGCTTGAGTTGGGCGCATTTTGGCTCTCCGTAAACGTTTCGCCAAATAGGATGGAATTAAAAGGTGAGCGCAAGAGGAAAACTTGCATACAACGGTATACATTATTGGAGGCGGGTGGTATGTTTCCGAAAGGAAACGTAAGATCGCCAAGGAATCGCTAAACGCGCATTGGTTAAATGGAGAACGTCATGACACGCACAGAGAAATTTGGACTACAGGTAGACGACCAACTGGTTGGTTTTCTGGAGGGTACGGCACTGCCGGGGACCGATGTTTCGGCCAATCAATTTTGGCGTGGTTTGGCGTATATCGTGGAAAACATGGGGCCGCGTAACAAGGCATTGTTGGCCAAACGTGCAGATCTTAAGGCGCAAATAGATGCATGGCATATCGAAAACCGTGGCAAAACGTTTAATGCCAAAGAGTACAAAGCGTTTTTATATTCTATCGGGTATTTAATCGAACCGGGCCGCGATTTTGAAATTGAAACCAAAAACGTTGATCCTGAAATTGCGACAATAGCTGGTCCACAGTTGGTTGTACCAATTACAAATGCGCGGTTTGCATTGAATGCGGCGAATGCGCGTTATGGTTCTTTGTATGACACGGTTTACGGAACCGATGTGCTGGGCAGCGTGCCAACAGGCAAGGGTTATGATCCTGAACGTGGTGCACAAGTTATCGCCTATGCCAAAGCATTTTTGGATGAAACATTCCCGATTGATGGAATGTCTCATGCGGATGCCAGCAGTTATGCCGTCGTGGATGGTGCATTGGTGATTGATGGTAAAGCATTGAAAACACCAAGCCAGTTCGCGGGGTATCGCAATGATCCTGCAGCGCCCGAAGGTATTTTGTTGAAAAACAACAATCTTCACGTTGAAATCTATTTCAATGCGGAAACACCAATTGGGAAATCAGACAAAGCAGGCATTTCTGATGTCATTCTAGAAAGCGCAATGTCAGCAATCATGGATTGCGAAGACAGTGTTGCAGCGGTGGACGCAGAAGACAAGGTTTTGGCCTATTCCAACTGGTTGGGATTGATGAAGCGCGATTTGACGACCAGCTTTGAAAAGGGTGGTAAAACATTGCGTCGCCGTTTGTTACCAGATCGTAATTACACCGCACCCGATGGTTCTGCGCTGCGCTTAAAAGGGCGCGCATTGATGTTGATCCGTAACGTTGGTCATTTGATGACCAATCCCGCGATTTTGGACAAAGACGGTAATGAAATCGGCGAAGGCTTGATGGACGCGATGTTCACAGTTGCCATTGCCATGCATGATTTGGATCGCCGTTCAGGCAATTCTGATATGGGTTCCGTTTACATCGTTAAACCTAAAATGCACGGCCCTGATGAAGTTGCATTCACGGATGAGATTTTCAGCGCTGTTGAACAGGCACTTGGGTTACCACAATACACGGTGAAAATCGGTATCATGGACGAAGAGCGCCGCACGACCGTAAACCTAAAGGAATGCATCCGTGCCGCGAAGAAACGTGTAGCCTTTATTAACACTGGTTTCTTGGATCGCACGGGCGACGAAATCCATACATCAATGGAAGCGGGACCATTCCTGCGCAAAGATGATATCAAAGCAGAACCTTGGATCGGCGCATACGAAGATCAAAACGTTGATGTTGGTTTGGCGTGTGGTTTGCAGGGCAAAGCACAGATCGGCAAAGGCATGTGGGCCATTCCTGACAATATGAAAGACATGATTGACCAAAAAATCGGCCACCCAATGGCCGGTGCCAACTGTGCATGGGTGCCATCGCCAACTGCTGCGACGTTGCACGCAATGCATTATCACAAGGTTGATGTTTTCGCCCGCCAAGATGAAATCAAAGCGGGTGGCGCACGTTCGTCCGTGGACACAATCTTGCAATTCCCAGTGGCGCAGGGCCAAAATTGGTCCAACGAAGAAATCACCAAAGAGGTGGAAAACAATGCCCAAGGTATTTTGGGTTATGTTGTGCGTTGGGTTGACCAAGGCGTTGGCTGTTCCAAAGTTCCAGACATCAATGATGTTGGCTTGATGGAAGATCGCGCAACTTGTCGTATTTCTTCACAACATATCGCAAATTGGCTTCACCATGGTGTCGTATCTGAAGTAGAAGTCATGGAAATCATGAAACGCATGGCTGCGGTTGTTGATGGTCAAAATGCCTATGATGCGGCGTATACGCCGATGGCTCCCGACTTTACTTCTATCGCCTTCCAAGCGGCTTGTGATTTGGTATTTCAGGGCGCGGTTCAACCATCTGGCTATACAGAACCAGTACTGCACGCGCGTCGTTTAGAGCTTAAAGGGCATAAATAATATATGACGACAATTTCACGTGAAAGCGCAAGGACGATCATTGCGCAGGCACTGGCAACAGGAACTGATGCGGGAATGAAGCCGCTGTCGGTTGCTGTTGTAGATGCGGGTGGTAACCTGATTGCGTTTGAACGCGGCGATGGTGCGCCTGGAGGTCGATTTGAATTGGCTGATGGTAAGGCGAATGCCTGCATCATGATGGGCATTCCAACATCCGCAATCATGGCGCGCGCAGAACAACAACCTTATTTTGTGAACGCGCTTAGCGTCGCGTATAAGGGGCGGTTCGTGCCCGTGACAGGCGGCGTTTTGGTGACAGACAACAATGGTGATATTATCGGTGCGGTTGGTGTGACGGGCGATATATCTGACAATGATGCGGCGGCGGCGATTGCTGGTATCAAGGCGGCTGGATTCAACTCAATCGCTTAATATCCAAGACAATGCGCCGTCATCGCGGCGCATTTGTATTGTGACTTTGCCTTAATGAAAAAATCGCATACAACGGCGATAACACAACATTTCAAATAGGTTATCTCATGACACGCCCAATTGTTGGCATTATCTCTAATTCTCATCTGCTAGAGGAAACATATCCGGTCCAATTGGCCGGAACGTCAAATATCGAAGCCGTGGCCGACGTGACCAAAGCCATGCCGATTATTTTTCCAGCGTTACCTCAAATTGCAGATATTGATGAAATTTGCACGCGTTTCGACGGTATCTTATTGACTGGCGCACGTCCGAATATTCATCCCAGCGAATACGGCGAAGAAGAAACAGAAGCGCATGGTTTTTTTGACCGAGACCGCGATGCCGTTGCATTGCCCCTGATCCGCGCCTGTGTTGAACGTGGTGTGCCAATTTTGGGCATTTGCCGCGGCTTTCAAGAGTTTAACGTGGCTTACGGCGGGTCGTTGTATCCTGAAATTCGCGACCTGCCGGGCCGCATGAACCACCGTATGCCGCCCGAAGGTACCCAAGAGGAAAAATTCGCGATGCGCCACGATGTAAATCTGACGCCAGACGGACATTTCGCACAAATTTTCGGATCGGACACGGTTGTCACCAATTCGTTGCACGGCCAAGGCATTAAACAAGCAGGCGATCGCATCATCGTCGAAGGATACGCAACCGACGGAACCCCCGAAGCCATCCGTGTGGAAGGCGCCCAAAGTTTCGCATATGCCGTGCAATGGCATCCCGAATGGAATGCGCAACACGACAGCGTATCCAGACCGCTGTTCGAGGCATTCGGCACGGCGATGCGTGGGTGATGAGCGGCGTTTAAGTTTCCATCAGTCAGATGCAAATGTCAGCTGTGCGGACAATCAACCAATTCGTAAAAGCCTGTCACCGACGTCAAAAAAACCGCTAACAAAAGAAGGCAAGTAGGCAGCGAATGCTCGCCCATTGAGAATTCAGGAACGTCATTGCAGATTGCGGCAACTCATTTTATTTCGCAGGCAATATCGTGCCCGTGCAATCACCAAAGCCAATTTTGAAATCACTGCCTTTGGCAAATCCTTGAAGCGTTAATGTGTCATAGTCCTCGATAAAACTGCGGGTTTCGCCGCTGTCGAGTGTGAATGGTTCTTTACCACCCCAGCTTAATTCTAGGAATGATCCACGGCTATCTTTGGTTGCACCAGAAATGGTGCCTGAGCCCAATAAATCACCCACCCGCATCGGGCAACCTGAAGACGTGTGATGTGCCAATTGTTGTGCGGCCGAGTAATACATTTCCTTGTAATTGGTGCGAATGACCTCGGTAGCATCGGATCCTTTTGGTGCGATCGTAACGCCTAGATCAATACCATACAGCATTGGTCCAGTGTCTTTCAGGTGCGCCAAGAGTTCGAAATCACGCGTGGGTGTTTCACAGCGAAATGGTTCCAATGCAGCTTTGGTTACAATCCATGGGCTGATGGTTGTTGCTGTTGCTTTGGATTGAAACGGGCCAAGGGGTTGGTATTCCCATGCTTGGATATCACGCGCAGACCAGTCATTCAAAATCACATAGCCAAAGATCATGTCATCTGCTTGATCCACAGAAACGCGATCAGATGATGGGCGTCCAACAATTGCACCCATTTCCAATTCAATATCGAACCGTTTGGACGGTGCAAACCTTGGTAAGGCGTCATCAGGCCCTTTCAACTGCCCTGAAGGTCGATGAATGTCGGTGCCAGAAACCACAACAGAAGATGCGCGACCGTTGTAACCAATTGGAATGTGTAGCCAGTTTGGCGGAAGCGCATTTTCTGCGCCGCGAAACATCGTGCCTACATTGGTGGCATGGTGTTTGCCAGCATAGAAATCGGTAAATTCTGAAACCGTGAATGGCATCAATAACTGCACATCCGTCAACGGATATAATGCGGCTTCAACTGCATTCTGATCTGCGCTGCCATCAGACAATAAAGTGATTAATCGGGCACGAAGTTGACCCCAAATATCAGACCCAGCGTCCATCACTGGGTTCCAGGCAGCTGACTGTAATAATGGCTGCCCCAAGTCGATCAGGCCTTGTTTTTCCAACGCGGCAACATCCAAAACAAAGTCACCGATTGCAACGCCACATCGTTTCAGGTCGCCTTGCAAAAATACGCCGTAAGGCAGATTGTTTAGAGGAAATTGTGTTTCGCTTGAGTTGGCAGATGCAACGAAGGCGTTTAAACGTTTTGTCATGGTGTTTCCGAATTCGGTTGGTTGTTAGGGTGTGCTTTTTGGAAGGCGTCCGTCATGAGACAAGCCTGTTCAATTTCAACTAATCGCTTAAACGGCGATAAATCTACGCCCCAGCGATGTGCATTATAAAGTTGTGGAACAAGGCAAATATCTGCGAGCGTTAGGTCATCGCCGAAACTATATCGCCCTTTGGGTTCGATCAGCTTTTGATAGGCCATAAGCCCTTGGTTCATCCAGTCAATCATCCACTCTATACCATCCGCCCCAAGTGATTTCATCCGGCTAACGACTTTCAGATTGTTTACGGGGTGAATGTCACATGCGATGACATTTGCCGCAGCCGCAATCAGCGCCGATTTGATGGGGTCACTTGGCAGCATTGCAGGCACTGGATGGACTTGTTCAAGATAAGACAAAATTGTCATGCTTTGGGTCAAGGTGACATCGTCGTTGATTTGTAATGCTGGCACACCCATGCTGGGGTTGATTTTTTCATAATTTGACGAACATTGTTCACCGTCGGCCAAGTTGATCGAACGTGTTGTAAACGGAACGCCTTTTAAATGAAGCGCAACCCGTACACGATAAGATGTAGTTGAACGCCAATATGAATACAGGATCATGAAGGGTTCTTTTTGCCGTTGAAATGTTTCACCATATCTTTCCAGCAATCCACATAGTCGTCTTGCAAGGGCGCCTCGTTGGCGGCAAATTCTGTCAGGTGTTGTGGGAACCGTGTTTCGAACATGAAGGACATGGTATTCGCCAAAAAGTTGGGGACCATCGGTTCATTACTTGCGCCCTCAAATGCGTTTTTGTCGGGGCCATGTGGCAACATCATATTGTGCAAGCTAATGCCACCGGGAACAAATCCCTTGGGCTTGGCATCATATATGCCATGAATATTGCCCATCAATTCAGACATGATATTTTTATGGTACCATGGTGGGCGGAACGTGTTTTCGGCCACCAACCAGCGATCGCGGAATAAAACAAAATCAATATTTGCCGTACCTTCGGTATGTGTAGGCGCGGTTAGAACCGTGAAAATTGAAGGATCAGGATGGTCAAACAAGATTGCGCCGACAGGGCTGAATGTCCGCAGGTCATATTTGCAGGGTGCGTAATTACCATGCCATGCCACGACATCCAGTGGTGATTGTTCGATGTTCGAGACATGGAATTGACCACACCATTTCACGGTGATGGTTGACGGAACCTCGCGATCTTCAAAGGCGGCCACTGGGGTTTTGAAATCGCGCGGATTGGCCAAACAGTTTGCACCAATTGGCCCACGACCCGGCAGGTCAAATTTCTGTCCATAGTTTTCACAAACAAACCCACGCGCGGGACCATCGATCAGTTCGACGCGGTAAACTAAACCACGCGGAATGATTGCGATCTCTTGGGGCTCAATATCGATGATGCCAAGCTCTGTATAAAAGCGTAACCGACCTTCTTGTGGCACAACCAACAGCTCACTGTCCGCTGAATAAAAGTAGTCATCGACCATCGATTTTGTAACGAGGTAGGCATGCGTAGCCATGCCTTCTTGAATATTCACATCACCAGCAGTCGTAAAGGTGCGCATGCCTGTGACAAACGTCAGTTCTGCGTCCGTGTGTGGAATTGGATCCCATCGATATTGACCCAGCGAAATTACATCGTCGATCACATTTGGCGCAGATTTCCAGTAGGGAAGGTCGATCTTCTTACTCTTGCCGATATGCTTTACGGATGGGCGGATGCGATAACACCATGTGCGTTCATTGTGGCCGCGTGGTGCAGTGAATGGCGTACCAGAAAGTTGTTCTGCGTACAGTCCATAGGCACATTTTTGAGGGCTATTTTGCCCCTGAGGCAATGCATCTTCTAGTGCTTCGGTTTCAAAATCATTCCCAAAACCTGGGGCGTAACCAACATGCGGCCCGGGGATTGAGGGGGCGATTGTCATTCTGTTTTCGCTGCTATTTGTCATCTCTACCTCAAGTTCATTGGCTGCAAGTCATATTAAGAATCGCACTGGCTTCACATTTAGTTTCATTTGATGCCACTTAAAGAAAGAAGTTTCAACTGAAACTAAAAACAGGTAATGTCGTGAAACGAAACCAAAATTGGATGCGTACTAAGTGACAACAGAAAACAACAAAGATCGCGAATTTGAGCTGCATAGCTTTTTCCCGTATTTGGTCCGGGACTTTTATGCCGAAGTGACCCGTGCCGTGCAATCTGCCTATCGGCTGGATTACGATATGTCTCCTGCAGAGTGGCGCTGTATGGCGATCTTGGGAAAAGATCAGACGTTAGCGGCGAATGAAATTGTGACCTTATCCAGCATGGGCAAAGTCACCGTCAGTCGCGCAGTGAAACGTATGCAAGAACGCGACTGGCTGGTCGCAAGTTCCAATTCCGACGACGGGCGCAGCAAGATGCTTTCTTTGACGAACGCTGGCGTGACCACCTATCTTGAAATTGTTCCAAAAGTGCTTGAAATCGAAAATAAGCTTCTTGCAAATATCAGCGAAAAACAGAAAAAAGACTTCCTTGATATGATTGATAAAGTGAAGAAAAATAGAAATATACACGACCTTTAGGTGGTTATATTTGGTAGCTGCCAAGCTACGCAGGAAGTAGTCTGCAACAATATTGGATTTACGACTTCTAAGTTAAATAGCTCCAAATGGGCGCTTTAACCGCTCGTGATTAATAACCATGAATACCAATTCATCCTGCAAATGTGATTGTGCCGGTTCCTTGGGCATCGCCGAAATTAGGTCTGTACTTGTCAATTTTCCGGCTTCGACTTGGAACTTAATATTATCCAAAACAACTGATATTTCAAAAGGTTAAGTTGAGATACCATTTTTAAAATAAGACACCTGCGATGCCCATTCGTCTCCATATACGCTGATTTAGCTTGTTTGGAGGTGATTAGAAATATAAACGTGAGATCGAACACGCGTAAGTCACTGATCTAAAAGAGAAAAAAATGAGTATAAACAGAGTCTTAAGTGTTGCACCCATGATGGATTGGACGGACCGTCATTGCCGGTATTTGCATCGGCTGATTTCGTCGCAAACTCTGTTGTATACCGAAATGGTGACGGCACCTGCGTTGATCCACGGTGACGCTGATCGCTTGTTGGCGTTTAACGTTGCTGAACATCCCGTGGCTTTGCAAATTGGTGGGTCTGATCCCGATCAATTGGCAACCGCAACGCGCATGGGATGCGACGCTGGTTATGACGAAGTAAATATCAACATTGGCTGCCCATCTGATCGTGTGCAATCGGGACGTTTTGGCGCTTGTTTAATGCAGGAACCCGAACTGGTCGCGGACTGTGTCAGTGCGATGATGGATGCCAGTACGGGTGCTGAAATCACAGTGAAATGCCGTATTGGTGTGGATGACCAAGACCCGCATCAGGTGTTGCCGAAATTTATCGAAACCGTTTCTGCGCGCGGTATAAAATCCTTTGCTGTCCATGCACGCAAGGCGTGGTTGCAAGGGCTGTCACCCAAACAAAACCGCGATGTGCCACCGTTGGATTACGATTTGGTCCATCAAATCAAACGCGATCGTCCTGATTTAGAAATTGTAATTAACGGCGGCTTGCAAACCTTTGATGCAGCGCGCAAAGAAATTGATGCAGGTTTGGATGGAGCTATGATTGGGCGTGTTGCATATCATAACCCGATGGAAATTCTGGCCCATGCGGATGCGTTGTTTGGTGTGGACAGCCCTGTGAAAACGCCTGAGCAAGTTATTCGCGGAATGTTTCCCTATATTCAAAATCATCTGGATCATGGTGGGCGTGTGAACCAAATTACGCGCCACATGCTGGGGCTGTTTGCAGGGCAAGTGGGCGCACGTATTTGGAAACGCACCTTGTCCGACCAAGCGCATGTCGCCGGCGCTGGGGTTGAGGTGTTGGAAACCGCGCTGAATGCCACATTGGAATTGCAACGCAGGGCGCTTGCGGATTAAGCTCGCTTAAACAGCGGAGCATTCCATGCCAGAAATTTCAACATTACTGCCAACATTATTTATGCTGTTGGCCATCGGGGCCTTTGCAGGCGTTTTGGCGGGCCTTCTGGGTGTCGGCGGTGGCATCGTTTTGGTGCCAGCGTTTTATTATGCATTTAGCGGTCTTGGCTATGACAATGCGCAACTGATGCAGATTTGCGTAGCGACGTCATTGGCGACCATCGTATTTACATCGGTACGATCAGTGATGAGCCATAATAAAAAGGGATCAGTCGACTGGCATATCCTGAAAACTTGGGCACCTGGTATAATGATTGGCGCGGTCGTTGGCGTGTTGATCGCGGCGAAATTGCCGTCGAATACATTGACGATGATCTTTGGTGTGCTGGGAATTTGTGTCGGTTTTTACATGGCATTTGGCCGTAGTGATTGGCATCTGGGTGAGGCGATGCCGACGGGGATCATTCGTGCCTCTGTCAGTTCAGTGATTGGATTTTTATCGGTTCTGATGGGGATCGGTGGTGGCAGTTTCGCAGTGCCGACCATGACCCTGCACCGCATTCCAATTCACAAGGCTGTTGCCACGGCGGCGGGATTTGGCGTGGCGATTGCATTGCCCAGTGCGATTGGGTTTTTGATCGCTCAACCACCCGTGGCAGGCAAGCCACCGATGACAGTCGGATATGTGAATATTGCCGCGTTCTTGGTGGTGATTTCGATGACAATGATTACCGCGCCTATGGGGGCCACCTTGGCGCATAAGCTGAATGTAAAAACCCTGAAACGTGTGTTTGCGTTTTTCTTGATTATCGTAGCATCAAATATGCTGCGCGAGGCTTTCTTTGGGTGATTTTGCACACACGGGCTGGGTTAAGTTTCCATATGACGTAGCTGTCGCGCAATGGGCGGATCACGTGGCAGATCGTGCCAAGGATGTCGCGCAAGATCCCGTTCACTGTGCGAATTGGTTACGCTCTGGTGGTACATGGTTTGTGGGCGCAGACGTGTTAGGCAATGATGCACAAGGGCGGGTCAATGGTTCTGCAAAATTGTCAGGGCAGGGTGCGGACTTTTGCGCCAATCAAATGGGCGGTATTGATGATTGGGGAGTGGGGCAAATTTCGATTTGTTATCCGAATTATCCATTACAAGATGCGGATGAACCCGATGCATCGTTTCGGTATCGTGTAAA
>Ga0209532_1000431_pt1 | contig 36242 bp, 31 predicted proteins | sample COG_02_FD_184746 | JGI IMG/M metagenome (GOLD analysis project Ga0209532, IMG submission 184746) | Pelagic Microbial community sample from North Sea - COGITO 998_met_02 (SPAdes) (version 2) | ecosystem: Environmental > Aquatic > Marine > Neritic zone/Coastal water | place: Helgoland, sampling... | reverse complement strand
AGCTGGCATTGTGCTGTCGGCGTTTCTCGTTCTGTCGTGCGCGTTTCTTAGCTTGTACTGAATTTGCCACTTGTTGTACTCCTCTTAATTGGTCTCACTAAAGGCGCGGGAATATACAGGTTTTGTAAACTACATTCAACCCAATTGTCGAAGCAATATGATTACTTTGCACTGTCAGAGAAGCATGGGGCCTCAACCTAGAGTGCGAGGCTTTTCAGTATTCACTTGGAGATGGGCATGGAGGTCGTTAAACTGCTGTCAAAAGCCCCCGTCAAGCGAGTGAAAATTGAATCAGAAGCCCAGCAATGATCTAACACAGCCGTCGCCTGCCAAAGTGAAGGCCGATGGTGGACTGCTGCGCTCCAGTGGCGTGGTCAGCTTCTTTACGATGCTGTCCCGTGTTCTCGGATTGGCGCGGGATATTATCTTTGCTCGAGTCATAGGTGCTGAAGCTCTGGCTGATGTGTTTTTTGTCGCCTTTAAAATTCCCAACTTTTTCCGTCGTCTATTTGCTGAGGGTGCTTTTGCCCAGGCATTTGTTCCGGTGCTTGGGGAATATCGCCAAAACGGCAGTCAGGCGGCGCTAAAACAATTAATCAATCGAGTATTCGGCACTCTGGGTATGGCGCTGCTGGTATTAACTCTGGTGATTGTAGTTGCTGCGCCATTCTTTGCTGCGCTGTTTGCACCGAAGTGGTATCTCAACGACCCGTTTAAATTTAATGCGACAGCGGAAATGCTGCGCATTACCTTTCCCTATTTATTATTTATTTCAATGACCGGTGTCGCCGGTGGCATCCTCAATAGCTATGATCGTTTTGCGGTTCCAGCCTTTACTCCGGTGCTGCTCAATATGTCTCTGATCTTTGCCGCGCTGATTGCAGCGCCCTGGTTTGATCAGCCGACCTATGCCTTGGCTTGGGGTGTATTTGCTGCCGGCGCGATTCAGTTCTGTTTTCAGCTACCGTTTTTGGCGCGCGTTCATATGCTGCCGATACCTGTGGTGGACTGGCGTCATCCAGGGGTTAAAAAAATACTCAAGCTGATGGGCCCAGCAATCTTTGGTGTATCCGTAAGCCAGATCAATTTGATGCTCGACACTATGCTGGCAACTTTTCTACCCACCGGCAGTGTCTCCTGGCTGTATTACTCAGATCGACTCTCAGAGTTGCCCCTGGGGGTTTTTGCGGTGGCCATTGCGACGGTGATACTACCCAATCTATCCCGTCATCACGCGGCCAGTTCCGTGGAGGCCTATTCGCAGACCCTCGATTGGGCCCTGCGCATGGTGCTGTTGATTGCGGTGCCAGCCGCTGCTGCTCTGATGCTCCTCGCTGAGCCGATTCTGGCCACGCTATTTCTCTATGGTGAGGTGATGACGCCGCGGGATATGTCTATGGCATCTCTGAGCCTGCGCGCTTATTCCCTAGGCTTGATCGCCTTTATGCTAATCAAGGTCTTGGCGCCGGGCTTTTTTGCCCGTCAGGACATGCGCACTCCGGTGCGTATCGGCGTGATTGCCATGGTCTCTAATATGTTCCTTAACTTGATTTTGGTAATACCGCTGCATTTTTATTGGCAGGTGGGTCATGTAGGTCTGGCCCTGGCAACATCCTTATCGGCTTTCTTAAATGCGCTGCTATTATTTTTAGCGCTGCGCAGCAAGGCTATCTATCTTCCGGGTCGCGCTTGGTTGCGCTTTTTGGCGACTCTACTGTTGGCGGTGACACTGATGGTCGCGACCTTGATCTGGCTCGGTGGTCACTTCGATGCTTTCGATACCAGCATTTGGCAGCAGCTTGGTTGGTGGCAGCGCAGTAGCGCCATTGCCTGTATCTGCCTTGGCGGCTTTGGTGTTTATATCGCCGTTCTAGGATTCGGTGGCATGCGTCTCAGTGATTTAAAGGGGCCTGTTAAAGCCACCACCTCGAAGGATTAAATTAGTGTGCTTTTGATAGCAGTCTAGATAGCAGTTTATTTAGTCTTCACAGCCTGGGTTAATTGGCCGCAGTGCCTTACCTTTCTGGCCTTTGCTAGGTATACTCAATGCCTATTTTGAACAGTGAAAACCTCGCCTGTGGCCCATGCCAAAATGACCTTTGTTCGCGGTCTGCACAACCTGCATACCCCAGACCAAAAATCGGTGGTCACCATCGGTTCTTTTGATGGTGTGCATATTGGCCATCAGGCGATTTTAGCGCAGGTGAAAGAGGCCTCTCAGCGTTTGCAGATACCGTCAGTGGCGATGACCTTTGAGCCTCAGCCGCGAGAGTATTTCTCAGCTGAACGAGCGCCAGCGCGGTTGATGAGATTGCGTGAAAAAATTGAAACACTGTTGTCTCTGGGCGTGGACTCCGTGGTCTGCCTGCAGTTCAATCGCCAGCTGCGCAATTTATCGGCAGCAGATTTTGTCGGGCAGGTGTTGGTTCGCGGACTCGCGGTGAAGCATTTAATCGTCGGCGACGACTTTCGTTTCGGCTGCGATCGCAGTGGCGACTTTGCCATGTTGAACCAGCAGGGCAAGCTCCATGGGTTTGAGGTGCAGGATACGGCGACAGTCGAAACTGATGGCCGTCGAGTGAGCAGCACATTGATTCGCGAAGTGGTGGGGCAGGCAGATTTTTCTCGTGCCGCCCAGTTGCTTGGACGACCCTTTGCCATTAGTGGAGTGGTTGGCTATGGCCAGCAGCTCGGACGTGAACTAGGCTTTCCCACTGCGAATGTGCAGTTAGCCCGTTTTAGTGCGCCTTTATCCGGTGTCTTTGCGGTGCGCGTGAACGTTGCGGGAAGGTTTTATTGCGCTGCAGCCAACGTTGGGTTGCGGCCCACAGTGGGGGATTTAGTAAAGCCGATTCTAGAGGTGCATCTGCTGGAATTTACAGGTGATCTTTACGGGCAGCGAATTGCGGTGGAGTTTTTGCACAAGATTCGCGAGGAAGAAAAATTTACCAGTGTTGAAAAACTGGTGGCGACAATCACTGGGGATGTTGAAAAAATCCGCCAGTGGTTTTTGCAGTCTGAAAAATAGACTGGTTAATAAAGCGTTCCAGTCAGGTTACAAACACTTTACAAACAATAAACTGATATAGGGTTGACCACTGCGGTCAAACGAAAAGACCAATGACTGATTACAAAGCAACACTGAACCTACCCAAGACCGCCTTCCCCATGCGCGCCAATTTGGCCCAGCGCGAGCCGGGAATGTTAAAAGAGTGGCAGGACAGTAATCTCTATCAGCAGATTCGCGAGGCCCGTGCCGGTCGCGAACAGTATATTCTTCACGATGGCCCTCCCTACGCTAACGGCGAGATTCACTTGGGTCATGCGGTAAACAAAACCCTTAAAGATATTATTGTTAAAGCGCGCACTATGAGCGGCTTTGATGCGCCTTATATTCCCGGTTGGGACTGTCACGGCCTGCCCATTGAACACAACGTAGAAAAGAAGATTGGCAAGGCCGGCGTCAAAGTCGAGTACTCCACCTTCCGCAAAAAGTGTCGTGAATACGCCATGAAGCAGGTCGATGGCCAGCGTCAGGGTTTCGTGCGTCTCGGCATCTTTGGTGACTGGGAACGTCCCTACCTGACAATGAACTATCAGGTGGAAGCGGATACCATTCGTGCACTGGGTAAAATTGCTGCCAACGGCCATCTGGTGAAAGGCTACAAGCCGGTTTACTGGAGTGTGGTGGGCGGGTCCGCGCTGGCTGAAGCAGAAGTGGAATATCAGGATAAAACCTCTTACTCCATAGATGTTGCCTACGCCGTAACCGACGCTGCGCAGTTGGATAAAGTCTCTAGCGCATTTGGCGGCCTGCCTGGGGAAGGGGAGATCAATATGTTGATCTGGACCACGACACCCTGGACTCTGCCCAGCAGTCAGGCGATTTCTGTGGGAGCCGAGGTTGACTATGTATTGGTACAAATCAATGGCGAGAGTGGACCTCAGCGTCTGATCTGTTCACAGCTATTGCTGGAATCAGTGATGCAGCGCCTTGAGATTGAAAATTGTCAGCAGCTTGCTCGCTGTCAGGGGCAGGCGTTAGAAAATATTATTGCCCGCCATCCGTTCTATGAACGCGATATTCCTGTGCTGCTCGGCGAGCATGTGACCACCGATGCCGGTACTGGCTGTGTCCACACCGCGCCAGATCATGGCATGGAAGATTTCGTTGTGGCCAAGCAATATGGCATTGGCACGTTAAATTATATCTTGGATAACGGCCTCTATGCCGACGATGTCGAGCTGTTTGCAGGCCAACATGTGTACAAAGTTGATGACTCGGTTCTGGAGGTTTTGCGCGAGCACAAACGTCTAATGAGCTGTGGCCAATTTGTTCACAGTTATGCCCACTGCTGGCGTACCAAAACCCCGTTGATTTACCGCGCTACACCGCAGTGGTTTATCTCCATGGATAAAAATGCTTTGCTGGCCAAGGCCAAGGCCGCGGTTAAAGATGTTAGCTGGCACCCAGAGTGGGGTCAGGCACGCATCGAAGCCATGCTCGAGAATAGCCCAGACTGGTGTATTTCCCGACAGCGTACTTGGGGCGTTCCTATCGCGCTGTTTGTTCACAAGCAGAGCGGCGAGCTGCACCCGAATACGGCCCAGTTAATCGAGCAGGTTGCCCTGCGTGTTGAAGAGCATGGCATTGAGGCCTGGTTTGAACTTGAAGCTGCGGAGTTGATTGGCGAGGATATTGCCGACTACCAAAAAGTAACCGACACGCTGGATGTGTGGTTTGACTCCGGTGTTACTCACGAATCGGTGATCAATGCCCGGCAACAGCTGCGCTACCCTGCTGATCTCTACCTCGAAGGCTCAGATCAGCACCGAGGCTGGTTCCAGTCGTCACTGAAGACCGCTATTGCAATCAATGGCACAGCCCCTTACAAGGCCGTGCTGACCCATGGTTTTACCGTGGATGAGCACGGTCGCAAAATGTCTAAGTCCATTGGCAATGTGATTTCCCCGCAAAAAGTCATCAATGATATGGGCGCCGATGTGCTGCGTCTGTGGATTGCCTCGGCTGACTTTAGCAGCGAGATGACAGTCTCCGATGAAATTTTGAGTCGCGCCGGTGATTCTTATCGTCGCATTCGCAACACTGCACGTTATTTCCTCTCCAATATCGATGGCTTTGAGCCCACCGAACATGGAGTTGCCCATGAGGATATGTTGGCTCTGGATCGCTGGGCAGTAGATTGCGCAGCCGGACTCCAGGAAGAAATTATTACTGCCTACAATGAGTTTCAGTTCCACCTGATCTATCAAAAGTTGCACAATTTTTGTGTCCGCGATATGGGTGGTTTCTATCTGGATATTATTAAAGACCGTATCTACACCTGCCCAGAAAATAGTCTTGCAAGACGTTCAGCACAGACTGCGCTGCACCATATTGCCGAAGCCTTTACTCGCTGGATTGCACCGATTCTAAGTTTTACCGCCAGTGAGCTTTGGGGCTTTATGCCTGGCGAGCGTGAGTCTTCTGTATTTATCGCTGAGTGGTATTCACTGCCGCGCCTTTCTGGCGGCGATGCCATTAGCCCAGCTGACTGGGCTGCGATCATGCAGGCTAAAGAAGCGATCAATAAGGTTATTGAAGATCAGCGCAATCAGGGTGTAGTGAAAGGCTCTCTGGGAGCGGATATTCAACTCTACGCCGCACCTGAATTGCGCCAGTCACTCGCCAAGCTGGGTAACGAATTGCGTTTTGTTACCATCACCTCGAAGGCAACCCTGCTGCCTCTGGAGGAAGGCGCCGATGCCAATGGGTCTATGCTAGATGGTTTAAAGGTCGGGCTGCAGCGCTCTAGCGCCGAGAAATGTGTGCGTTGCTGGCACTTTATTGAAGACGTTGGCAGCAATGTAGAGCACCCAGAAATCTGTGTTCGCTGTGTGACTAATCTCACTGATGTGGGTGAGACGCGCCACTATGCCTAAGGTACAAACGGAACCTAAGCTAAAAACAGGGCCTGAGCTAAGAACCTTGCCCTGGCTAAAATGGTTTGCCCTGTCGGCAACCATACTGCTCTTGGACCAGCTGACCAAGCTGTGGATCATGGTGGAGTTCAGCCTCGGTCAGAGCCTCTACGTGAACGGGATCTTTAATCTGGTGCGGGCTCACAACGAGGGTGCGGCGTTTAGCTTTCTCAGTGATGCCGGTGGCTGGCAGCGCTGGTTGTTCAGCGTTATCTCTATTATTGTAAGCCTAATGATTGCCCTATGGCTGACCCGCTTGCCTCGTCAGCGCGTACTTGAAGGGCTGGCGTTGGCGCTTATTCTGGGCGGTGCACTGGGCAATCTCTACGACCGCTTGACCCTGGGATACGTGGTCGATTTCCTCGATTTCCATTGGGGTAGTTGGCACTTTGCTGCGTTCAATGTTGCGGATATGGCTATCTCTGTTGGCGCAGTTCTGATTATTATTGATGGGCTGTTTTTTCAGGGGTCAGAGGAGAGCGATGATTCATCCGACGCCACAGCGGTGAACACAGACAAAAAGTAGTAAGAATAACTAAATCAAAAAATTGACGAGTTTTAGATATGAGTATACCCATAGACACAGGCACCACCGTTACGCTGCATTTTGCCCTAGCACTCGAAGATGGCGCGGTCGTGGATTCAAATTTTGAAGGTAAACCAGCGACTTTTTCAATTGGCGACGGCAGTCTTCTACCCGGTTTTGAAGAGACCTTGTTTGGATTGCGAGCCAACGATGAGCAGGAGTTTTTGGTGCCGCCGGAAAAGGCCTTTGGCCAGCACAACGAACAGAATGTTCAGGCTGTGGCGATGGATAATTTTGATGCCCTGGAAATTGAAATTGGCGCGATGTTCTCGTTTCAAAACGGCGACGGTGAGTTGCCAGGTGTGATTGCCGACATAGTCGATGGCGAAGTGATGGTGGATTTTAACCATCCACTGGCGGGCAAAAACATTGTCTTTCAGGTAAAAATTGTCGGTGTTGTTCCGGAGAACCTGCACTAATGGATATCAAGCTGGCCAACCCGCGGGGCTTTTGCGCCGGTGTTGATCGCGCGATTGATATTGTTAATCGCGCCTTAGAGGTCTTTGGTGCGCCGATCTATGTACGTCACGAAGTGGTGCACAATAAATTTGTTGTCGATGATCTGCGCAATCGCGGCGCTGTATTTGTCGAAGAGCTGGATGAAATCCCCGATGATGTAATTGTTATCTTTAGTGCCCATGGTGTTTCATTGGCGGTTCAAGATGAAGCTCGCCGTCGCGGTCTTAAGGTGTTTGATGCCACCTGTCCGCTGGTTACCAAGGTGCATATGGAAGTGGCTAAGTTTAGTCTCGAGGGAACAGAGTCAGTATTGATTGGTCACGCTGGTCACCCGGAAGTGGAAGGCACCATGGGTCAGTATGACTATTCCAAGGGCGGCAATATTTATTTGGTGGAAGATGAGAACGATGTGGCCAAGCTTGAGGTTAAAGATCCCTCTCGGCTGTCCTTTGTTACTCAGACCACATTATCTATGGACGACACCGCCAAAGTCATAGACGCGCTGCGACAGAAGTTCCCAGCTATTGAAGGTCCCCGGAAAGACGACATCTGTTACGCCACGCAGAACCGTCAGGATGCGGTTAAGCAGTTGGCTATTGAATCAGATTTGATTTTGGTGGTGGGCTCGGTTGCCAGCTCTAACTCCAACCGTCTCCGTGAGTTAGCGGAGCGTTGTGGTTGCACCGCTCATCTGATTGATGGTCCTGAAGACATAGATACTGAATGGCTGGAGCAGAGCAAGGCCGTAGGCATTACCGCAGGCGCATCGGCACCTGATGTGCTGGTTCGGGATGTGATCGCGCGCTTGGTAGAGCTGGGTGCTAACGCCCCTCAAGAACTGAGCGGCGTGGTTGAAAATGTCACCTTTTCTCTGCCAAAAGAGCTGCGAGTCTAGTTTAGATCACAGCTCTCATGAGGGTTGTAGTGCCTACTCTTGGCACTTTTTGATATGCGCAAACAGTGCCGTAGTTGAAGGGTCTAACTCTGCCTGGACTCCAGAATCTGATGCCAACAACTGATTGGCCATCTTCTTGCCCAGTTCCACTCCCCACTGATCAAACGAGTTAATATTCCAAATACTGCCCTGAACAAATACCTTGTGCTCATAGAGCGCGATCAGCGCGCCAAAATTCTTCGGCGACAGCTGATCCAGCAGCAGTACATTGGAAGGCTTATTGCCGGGGTAGTAGCGGTAGGGCTCGCCTTCTGGTGCCTCTTGGCCACACATTAATGCCGATGCCTGAGCTAGCATATTGCCTAGCAATACCCGGTGATGTTCTTCATTGCTCAAATTATCCACCGCAGCGGCAACGAAATCGATGGGCACCATTCGCGTGCCTTGATGCAGCAGCTGGAAAAAAGCGTGCTGACCATTGGTGCCAGTCTGGCCCCAGAGAATCGCGCCAGTCTGATAATCAACTGATTCTCCATCGAGAGTCGTCGATTTACCATTGCTCTCCATATCCAATTGCTGCAGGTAAGAGGGCAATAATAGTAGGCGTTCGCAGTAGGGAATCACCGCATTGGATTGGGCGTCGAGGAAATTGCTATACCAAATACCCAGCAGAGCCATAATCACCGGCATGTTCTCTTTCAGGGGCGCTTGTTGAAAATGCAGGTCCATCTCCCGGGCACCGGCGAGCATCTCGGTAAACTTCTCAAAGCCAATCGAAATAGCGATAGAAAGGCCAATGCTGGACCAGAGTGAGTAGCGTCCGCCAACCCATTCGGCAAACTCGAGAATCTGATCAGCGGGGATACCGTAGGCCAGTGCATTGGCGCGATTGGCAGTCAAGCCGACAAAGTGACTGCTAGATTGCGCGTTCTCAAGTCCTAGTGTCTCGGCAAACCAGTTGCGCGCGGTCTTGGCATTCAATAAGGTCTCGTGAGTGGTAAATGTCTTGCTGGCCAGAGCTACCAGGGTTGTCTCTGGGTTGAGTTTCTTTAAGGTGGTGAGAATCTCAGCGCCATCCACATTGGAGATAAAGTGCAGCTTGATATCTGGATGGGCAAATTCTTGCAGTGCGCTACAGGCTAATTTAGGGCCTAGGTCAGAGCCGCCAATACCAATATTGATGACATCGGTAATCGCTTTGCCGGTGCTGCCGAGCCACTGACCGCCGCGAATTTTTTCACTGACCAACTCGACGGCTGCCAGCTGTTGTTTGACCAGGCTTACACGCTGCTCGGATTCAGCGGCGGCTGAGGTGACAGTTTGATCGCCAACCTCGGCTCGCAGGGCACCGTGAAGTACGGCACGACCTTCGGTGGCATTAATCTTTTCTCCTGAGAACATGGCGTCACGATGCTGTTCCAGAGGTGACTGAGCGGCTAGATCGAGCAGTGCCTGCCAGGTTGCGTCACTGACTAGGTTCTTAGAATAGTCGAGGAAAAGCTCGCCACTCTGGACTGACATCTGGCTGCTGCGCTGGGGATTCTGGTCAAAAAAATCACTGATATTTTGCTGCTGGGCTTTTTCTGCCTGCTGCTCAAGAGTTTTCCATGCTGGGGTGTTGGTCGGATTGTAGTTGTGTGTCGTTTTGCTGCTGGAAGTCATCTATCCGTGTTCCTGTATTGAATTAGTCTGTATAGGCCGTTTAATTGGTGTCGGCTAAGGCGTAAACTAGTTTTCAGCTAGAGTTCAGCTAGGGGCATGTTTTGAAGCCGTCCTATAGGGAGGCTGTTGCCACAATAGCTTATTTAAAACGGCGCTGCCGCAACAAATTATTAATGTAATAAAATTACAATAACTGACTGAATTATACATTGAGTCTGGTTAAATTCCGTAATTTTGTTACAATTCACAGCTAATCTACATGGAGCCGCTATTACGCGGAGTCGCTATGGTCCAGTTGAATACCACAGTTGCTGACGTCACTCAGCGCATCATCGAACGCAGTAGTAGTCTGAGAGCTGATTATCTGCGCCAAGTCGAAGAAGATAAGAATAATCGTCCCGAGCGCGGCAAGTTGAGCTGCGGCAATCTGGCGCATGGTTTTGCCGCCTGTGGTGAGGAAGACAAAAACAGTCTGCGACTCATGGAAGCCAGCAATATCGCCATAGTCACCTCTTACAATGACATGCTTTCGGCACACCAGCCCTATGCGGAATATCCGGATATGATCAAGCAGGCAATGCGCGAAATTGGCTGCACGGCGCAGGTCGCCGGCGGTGTGCCCGCTATGTGCGACGGTGTGACTCAGGGCCAAGACGGTATGGAACTGAGTTTGCTGAGTCGCGATTTGATCGCCCAGTGCACGGCTATGTCTCTGTCCCACCAGATGTTTGACGGCGTATTAGCCTTGGGTATCTGCGACAAGATTGTTCCTGGACTGTTAATGGGCGTACTTAGCTTTGGTTACTTGCCGGCCCTGTTTGTGCCTGCCGGCCCTATGGAGTCAGGCTTACCCAATAAAGAGAAGCAGCGTATCCGTCAGCTGTTTGCCGAAGGCAAAATTGGTCGCGAAGAGCTACTCCAGGCGGAATCGGATTCCTACCACAGTGCTGGTACCTGTACTTTTTACGGTACTGCAAATAGCAATCAGGTAGTACTGGAAGCCATGGGCCTGCAACTTCCAGGTAGCTCCTTTGTCAATCCGTCTAACCCACTGCGCGATAAGCTCACTGTGGAGACCTGCCATCAAATGGCACGTATTACCGCTCTGGGTAATGATTACCGCCCGGTGGGCGAGATTGTCGACGAGCGCACCATGGTCAATGCAACCATTGCACTCTTAGCCTCTGGCGGTTCAACTAACCACACCATGCACCTTGTGGCTATCGCCCGAGCTGCAGGTATTATCCTCAATTGGGATGATATCTCTGAGCTGTCTGCGGCAGTGCCATTGTTAGCCAAGGTCTATCCCAACGGTCATGCCGATGTGAACCATTTTCACGCGGCCGGCGGCACTAGCTGCATGTTCCGTCAGCTTTTGGCCGGTGGCTTTATGCACGCCGATGCCAAGACCTCTTGGGGTACCGATTTTGGTGACTTTACCCAGCAAGCGTTCTTAGATAACGACAAAGTTGTGTGGCGTGAATCACCCCTAATACCTCTGGATCTCGAAGTACTGACCACAGTGGACAAGGCTTTTTCCGCTGAGGGCGGTTTGCGGCTGTTAAAGGGTAATCTCGGTCGCGGTGTGATCAAGGTCTCTGCGGTTGCCGCGGAGCATCAGATTGTCGAAGCACCTGCTGTAGTGATTGAAGCCCAGGATGATTTGGCAGCGCTGTTCGAGTCCGGTCAGTTAAATCGCGACTGTGTTGTCGTTGTGCGTTTTCAGGGCCCCAAAGCACTGGGTATGCCAGAGCTGCACAAGTTGACGCCTATGCTCGGTATTCTGCAAGACAAAGGCTACCAGGTTGCACTGGTGACTGATGGTCGCATGTCCGGCGCATCGGGCAAAGTGCCCGCAGCAATTCATTTGGTGCCTGAAGCGGCCAATGGCGGTCTTTTAGCCAAGGTCATAGATGGCGATGTCATTCGTGTTAATGCGGTGAGCGGTGAATTACAGTTTATCGGCGATATCGCCGTGCTGGAAGCCCGTGATGCATCACCCCAGCCGGACGCAGGTCAGCGCGGCTGCGGACGTGAATACTTTGCTGTCAATCGCGGCAATATCAGCAATGCGGAACAGGGTGCTTCCTTCTTGTTTGGAGGCGTCTAGTTATGACTGAGCAACGTTGGAATTTAGTCGCCGATATAGGTGGCACCAATGCACGCTTTGCGGCGCTGCGTGAAGGTCAGCTGGAGAGCGAATTCGAGTTTTATCACTCGGTTGAAGAGTATCCCCAGTTTAGTGATTTGATTATTAAATTGAGAGATGAAATTGCTCTGGCCACCGGTTTTGTTGGCGCGCCACACAGTGTTTGTCTGGCGGTGGCCTGTCCCGCTGATGTGGAGCATATCTCTTTTACCAATAGCCACTGGGAGTTTACTAAAACTCATCTGCTGGCGTGGTTTGGTTGCCAACAGTTGGTGGTGATCAATGATTTTGAAGCCGTGGCTCACGGTATTACTGAGCTGGGAGCGGATGACCATATTAAAATCGGCGGTAGTGAGCCTCAAGTACATAAGCCAGTGGGTATTTTGGGCGCTGGCACTGGTCTAGGTATGGCGGCATTGATCTCCCATAGCGATGGCTATCATGTACTGGATACTGAAGGCGGTCATGCTGATTTTGCCCCTGTGGGCCAGCGCCAGATGGATGTCTTGACCTGTTTGCGGCAGAGTTTTAAACGCGTATCTCTAGAGCGTGTGCTGTCCGGTAAAGGCATAGTCAATATTTACAACGCTATCTGTCAGATGGAGGCTGTTGATCCAAGCTTAACTACGCCTCCGGATGTCGTGGCAGCAGCGCTGGCTAACAGCGACCCTCAGGCGCTTACCGCGCTGGATACTTTTTGTGAATCCATGGGCGCAGCAGCGGGCAATCTGGCCCTGACCCTTGGTGCCAAGGGCGGCATTTATATTGCCGGTGGTGTGGTTCCGCGATTCAGTGAATTTTTTGTGAACAGCGGATTCCGTGAAAAGTTTGAGGATAAGGGCCGTTTTGCCTCTTATTTAGAACCTATCCCGGTCTATCTAGTCACGCGCAATAACCTCGGTTTATTGGGCGCGGCGAAAAAACTACAGAACACATAATTGACCAACACTTAATGACAGAACATTTAAATACAGAGCATTATTAAAAACACTTAAGGAGTGATCAGTGCGAGATCTTTTGGCCGGTAATACGGTAATCCCAGTAATTGTTATCGATCGTGTAGAAGATGCAGTGCCGTTGGCAAAAGCGCTTATTGCAGGCGGTTTGAATGTGCTTGAAGTGACTCTGAGAACTGCAGCAGCTGTAGAGGGCATTCGCCAAATCATAGAACATGTTCCCGGCGCTATTGTGGGTACTGGAACCGTTTGTAGCGCTGATCAGGTCAAGCTCTCAGAAGATCTGGGCTGTCAGTTTATGGTCTCTCCAGGTAGCACCGACAAGCTCTTAGCTGCAGCCGCTGATTCGTCCATCGGTCTGCTGCCAGGCATCTCTTCGGCCAGCGAAATGATGCGTTGCATGGAGCAGGGCTATCGCGACTTTAAATTTTTTCCTGCTGAAGCTGCAGGGGGTTCAGCCATGATCAAATCTCTGTACGGTCCCTTTAGCGACGCGCGAATTTGCCCCACTGGCGGCATTGGCCTGCATAATGTCATGGAATATCTTAACCTGCCAAATGTACTATGTGTCGGTGGCTCTTGGATCTGTCCTGCGCAGTTAGTGCGCGATCATCGCTGGGACGAAATTGAGCAGTTGGCCCGAGAGGCCAGCCTGCTGGGTCAGTGATTAAAAAAATAATAATTGACAGCATTTTGGCTTAGCTTTTTGTTATAAAGAGATGCTGCAAATGGGAGATTAATGATGAATAACAATATTGACTTGGTACTCTTTGGTGCAAAGGGCGACCTCTCTGAGCGCAAGTTATTTCCTGCGCTCTATCAGTTGGATCGTGCTGGTTTGCTGGGCGATAGTGTGCGTATTGCCGGCCTGGCTCGCCAGGATATTAGCAGTAAAGAATTTATTGCTGAGGTTGAAGAAAACCTCAAAAAGCATATTGCTGAATCCGATTGGGAGGCTGCTACATGGCGCAAATTTAGTCGCCGGCTGAACTATATTAAAGTCGATTTCTCCCATAAAAAAGATTTCCTGACACTTAAAGAGTGGCTGGTTGAAAAGCGCACCGCGATCTATTATCTGGCCACGCCACCGAGCCTGTATGGTTCTATCTGCAATCATTTGGATGCTGCCGGTTGTGTCGATAAGTTGGCGCGCATTGTCTTGGAAAAGCCCATCGGTAAAGATCTCGAAAGCTCGCGTGCAGTTAATGCCACCGTTGGTGAATATTTTGATGAGCGCAATATCTACCGCATTGATCACTACCTGGGTAAAGAGACAGTTCAGAATTTGCTGGCCCTGCGCTTTGCCAATCGTATGATCAACTCCCAGTGGGACAATACCTGTGTCGATAACGTGCAGATTACTGTTGCTGAAACTGTCGGTATCGAAGGCCGCTGGGGCTACTATGATAATGTAGGTCAACTACGGGATATGATTCAGAATCACCTCCTGCAGCTGCTTTGTATGGTCGCAATGGAGCCGCCAAATTCACTCCAGGCAGATGAGATTCGCGCCGAGAAAGTTAAGATCCTGCGCGCACTAAAACCTATTGACAGCGAAAACGTTCTCGAGCAATCGGTGCGCGGACAATACTCCGCAGGCTGGATTGCTGGTGAGCCAGTAGTTGGTTATAAGGAAGAAGAGGGCAGCCAAGACAGTAGCAATGACACTGAAACCTTTGTTGCGCTAAAAGCCTATATCGACAACTGGCGTTGGGCTGGCGTGCCGTTTTATCTGCGTACCGGCAAGCGTATGCAGGACAAGGTGACTCAGGTGGTCATTACCTACAAAGAAATTCCCCATGCGATTTTTCCGGATAAAGGCGGTGATGCACAAAATCGCCTGATTATTCGCCTGCAGCCAAATGAAGGTATTGAGCTGGAGATGTTCTCCAAGAAGCAGAGCCTCAAAGAGCGCCTCAGCCTTGAGAAGCGCACCTTGAATCTGGACTTCTTTGATTCCTCTGGTGAGTCGCGAATTGCCGATGCCTACGAGCGCCTCTTTTTAGAAGTGATCAAAGGTGATCAGTGGCTATTCGTTAGTCGCGATGAAATTGAAGCCTCCTGGCGCTGGTGTGATCAGCTGTTGGATTCGTGGGCTGATAAGAACGTAGGTACTAAGACTTACAGCGCTGGTACCTGGGGTCCCTCCAAGGCCGACATGTTGATGGAAAAAGATCAGCGTAGCTGGTACGAAGCCTAAGTCAGGCAAGGGAAAAGGATAAATAGTATGACGATGCATAAATTTGAAAATACCTCTGCACTGGATGCCGCGCTTTCGGCTAAGGTCAGCGATCTGTTGAATTCTGCTATAGCGACTGAAGGCAAAGCCTCGCTTGTTGTTTCTGGGGGGCGCACGCCAGTGGGTTTTTTTCATCTGTTGTCTCAGTGTCAACTGGATTGGTCAAAGGTCACCGTTGCGCTGGCTGATGAGCGCTGGGTCAATGCCGATCACGCGGCGAGCAATGAAAAGCTGGTGCGCGAAAACTTGCTGATCAATGAGGCTCATAAAGCTCAGTATCTGGCCCTTAAAACCGATGCTGAACATGCCCTCGACGGCGAAGCTGAATGTCAGCGGCGCTTGAATGCGATGGGTCACTTTACCGTGGTTATCTTAGGTATGGGTGACGACGGCCATACCGCCTCATTGTTCCCTGGCTCCGAGGCTTTAGCGCGCGGTCTAGATATGCATTCCGGGGCAGACTGTATTGCGGTTACGCCACTGGATGCTCCTCATCAGCGCATGAGTATGACTTTACCGCGACTATTGAATACTGAGTCTTTGGTGATTCATATCAGTGGTGCCAGCAAGCAAGAGGTACTGACTCAGGCCTCTGCTGGTGATGATGTAATGGAACTGCCGATTCGGGCGATCTTGCAACAGCAGCACACCCCGGTATCGATCTACTGGGCTCAGTAAGTTTCTTTAAATTTCTAGCTGCAATACTCTCTGCTAGGTCAGAGCCTGATAGGGAAATCAGGTTCTGTGGCGAGCAAAAAAGCGGAATACAAATTCCAGCCTGGGTTTAAATTTCACACTCAAATACGAAGTACCTCACGTCCTCCTCAGCCTCTCTTTGCAATCAGCTTAAGAACGTTCAAGCTAAAGCTACAGTCACGACAGAAGCTATGGCCTAATCAGTGAAATTGTTTTCGAAGAGAAGCATTAAAGAGTGCCGAAAAGGGCCGGGAGACTGGCCCTTTTTTATTCGCTGTCCGGCACCGAAAAGATGTTGCTAGATGTCTATTGAGCAAAGCAGAGTATTGAGTATAGGAGCGCAATTTACATTAAGTGGCCATCCATGGCCTGGAAGAGACGGTTTTTCTTGCTGGCTACTGAATAACGTCGCCAACTCGAACAATTTTCAAGGTGTTTGTGCCGCCGTGCACATTGACAAAGTCCCCTTTGGTAATCAGCACTAGATCGCCATCAGTGACCGCGTTGTGCTCGCGCAATGTTTCAACTGCACGGTGATTAACCTCTGATGGATCTAGCGCTGAAGCGTGAAAGGGCACTGGTATGACACCTTTGTAGAGTGCCGTGATTTCGCAGGTACCGAGCTTTTCTGCCATTGCATAAATTGGCAGCGAAGAGGTAATGCGCGACATGATCAGTGGCGCAAAGCCCGTTGCTGTCATGCAGATAACCGCTTTAACGCCTTCAAGGTGATTGGCTACATACATGGCTGCCAGAGCCAGAGACTCATCTATGCTGGCAAAGGTCTGATCAATTCTGTGCTTGGAACGCTGTGCCAGGGGATGCAGTTCAGCACCCTCAATGATTCGCACCATGGCTTTTACGGTTTCAATCGGGTACATGCCCACTGCAGTTTCTGCCGAGAGCATTACGGCATCAGTGCCGTCGAGTACAGCATTGGCCACATCGAACACTTCCGCGCGGGTAGGGGTCGAAGCGGTAATCATTGACTCCATCATCTGAGTGGCAGTGATAACAACTTTGTTAGCAGCATTGGCGGCTTCAATAAGTTGTTTCTGCACAGCCACTAGATTGGCATCGCCAATCTCAACGCCGAGATCGCCGCGGGCCACCATCACGCCATCAGCGCTGGCAATAATGCCGGGCAAAAACTCGTCGGTGATAGCTTCTGCACGTTCGATCTTGGCAATAATGTGAGCACCGCTGCCCGCTGCAACTAGCAGATCGCGAGTCTCTTCAATATCGTCTTTCGAGCGCACAAAGGAGATGGCCAGATAATCGGTTTTCAATGACGCAGCGGTTTTAATGTCCGCCTTATCTTTCTCGGTGAGCGCCGGAGCGGAGAGACCGCCACCGAATTTGTTCACACCTTTTTTACTTGATAGCACACCACCTTGAACTACCCGACAGGTGACTGAGTGAGGGTTGCGTGATTCGACCAAAAAGGTCATGCGGCCGTCATCTAACAGTAGGGTGTCACCAGCATTGATATCGTTAAGCAGGTCGCTGTCTATATGCACGCCATCCTGGTTCCCTGAATCAACATCGATCTGGCTGTTGAGTATAAAGCTATCATTTTCTGCCAAGTTGATTTTCATATCGTTGAGAAAGCTGCCGATACGAATTTTAGGACCCTGCATATCGCAGAGAATACCAACGGGAGTTTTCAGCTCGAGCGCGATTTCGCGAATCATGGCGGCGCGCATGGAATGCTCTTCGGCGCTGCCATGTGAGAAGTTCAGGCGGAAGACATTAACACCGGCAAGAATTAGCCCGCGAATACCCTGTTCATGGTGTGTGGCGGGGCCGAGTGTGGCGAGAATCTTAGTTCTACGCGGCATCTTTTTTCTCCGCAGCACTAGCTAATAGTGCTAGGGAGTTGTCGAGCATGCGGTTGGAGAAGCCCCACTCATTGTCATACCAGGCCATTACCTTAACCAGCGAACCATTGACCCGTGTTTGGGTGGCGTCAAAGTTACAGGAGAAGGGGGTGTGATTAAAGTCCACAGATACCAGTGGCTTGTCGTTGTAGCAGAGCACGGATTTGAGCACGCCCTGAGATGCTTTTAGCAGCAGTTCGTTGACTTCTTCAACTGTAGTCTCGCGGCCAGCATTAAATGTGAGATCAACCAGTGACACATTAATAGTGGGTACACGCACGGCTAAGCCATCTAGCTTGCCGGCCAGCTCTGGCAGCACCAAGCCAATCGCTACTGCGGCACCGGTCTTGGTTGGGATCATTGATTGAGTGGCGGATCTAGAGCGGTAGACATCTGAATGACAGACGTCACTGAGCTGCTGGTCGTTGGTATAGGCGTGCACTGTAGTCATGTAACCGCTTAGGATACCAATGCTCTCCTGAAGAGGCTGAACCATAGGCGCCAAGCAGTTAGTGGTACAAGAGGCGTTTGAAATAATTTCTTGAGAGCCATCCAGAACATGATCGTTGACGCCAAACACTATGGTTGCATCTGCATTTGTGCCAGGTGCTGAAATAATGACTTTCTTGGCGCCGGCTTCCAAGTGCAGTGCAGCTTTGTCGCGGCTAGTGAATACGCCGGTGCACTCGCAAACCAGATCAACATTTAAGTCAGACCAAGGCAGGTCAGTTGGATTGCGTTCACTCGACCAGTTGATTATGTCGCCATTAATAACGATGGCATTTTCTGTGACTTCAACCTGCTGGTTAAAGCGACCGTGAACTGTATCGAACTGAAGCAGATGCGCGTTAATTTCGAGGCTGCCGAGATCATTGATCGCGACGATTTGGATTTTTTCGCGAAGCTCTGGGCGCTCGTAGAGGGCGCGGACAATATTGCGGCCGATGCGACCAAAACCGTTAATGGCGATTCTATACATAATGGAGCCTCTTTAAGTGTAGTAAACTTACGTAAATTATAGGCTTTAATAAAAATTTAGGCAATGATAAGCCTATTTTAGTAGGTAAAAGAACGTATTATGGTGATTCTGTTTGTCTCGGTCATGGTTCCGGTGAAATATTCTTACCAACTTTGGGGTGAAAGCGGACATTGGCGCTTAAAAACCTTAAACTAACGGGCTCTATTACGGAACAAGACGAAAAGCTAAAGGGTTATAGCTATGCATCCACAAAATCTGATCAATATTATTTCTGATCAATTACCCAATCTAAACAAGTCTGAGAGCAAAGTGGCGCGAGTGATTCTCGCGGACCCCGATAGCGCAACCAGATCTAGTATTGCGACCTTGGCTAAAGCTGCGGCGGTCAGCGAGCCCAGTGTCAATCGGTTTTGCAAGCGCTTCGATGCCGCGGGATTTCCCGATTTCAAGCTCAAGCTGGCAAAAGCTCTAGTAAGCGGTGTGCGTTTCGTTAACCGCAATGTCGACCCTGATGATGAGGTTAGTAGCTACACGCCGAAGATCTTTGATGGCACGATTAATAATCTCGCTATGGTGCGCGACAAAATCAGCCATAGCCGCGTCAATCAGGTGGTGGATAAGCTAATTCAAGCCAAGCGTATCTATTTTTTTGGTGTCGGCGCTTCGGGATCGGTGGCCAGAGACGCTGAAAATAAGTTCTTCCGCTTTAATCTACCTGTGTCTTTTCACGATGATGTGTTGATGCAGCGCATGCTGGCCTCCACTGGCAGTACTGGCGACGTATTCTTTTTTATTTCCCACACCGGCCGCACTAAAGAAGTGGTGGAAATCGCAGAGATTGCCAGAGCCAGTGGCTCAACGGTGATTGGCCTAACTGCACCGGATTCGCCGCTGGCGCAGGTCAGCAGTGTGACCCTGGATGTTGAGGTGCCGGAAAATACCGATGAGTACATGCCCATGACCTCGCGTATTGTTCATCTGGTGATCCTTGATGTGCTGGCCACCGGTGTAACTCTGCGCCGCGGACCGGACTTTTTGCCCCATTTAGAGAAAATCAAGAATAGTCTTAAACCAACTCGATATCCGCGCACTAGCTAATCGACTAGGTGCGCTGATTTCAGTGCCTTTCTGATGTCGATTATCGGATTTTGCAAATGATCGTCATTCGCTATATAAACTTGAGCACAGCTGCTGCTTTCCACTAGACTATTCTCACTCCGCAATCTATTTAACTATGTGAGGCTGTCGCTCAATGTCAGATTCCCGAACCCATCCAATTCCCCAGCAATGGTCCGATTCAGCTTGGATTGATGAAGTTACTTATGAGGCTATGTACCGTCAGTCGGTGGATAATCCCGAGCAGTTTTGGGGCGATCAGGCGGCGCAGTTTTTAACGTGGGAAAAACCTTGGGAAACCGTTTGCCGCAGTGATATTGAACAGGGTCAGGCAGCCTGGTTTGAGGGCGGCAAGCTCAATGTGGCCGTTAATTGTATTGATCGTCACCTAGTTGACCGGGCAGATCAAACCGCGATTATCTGGGAGGGGGACGATCCCTCGGACCATGCCCATATCAGCTACGCTCAACTCCACGAGTTAGTCTCTCGATTAGGCAATGTATTGCGTCAGCGGGGTGTCAAAAAAGGTGATCGGGTGTGTATCTACATGCCAATGATTCCTGAGGCAGCCTATGCCATGCTCGCCTGCGCCCGCATTGGTGCCGTGCACTCAGTGGTATTTGGAGGTTTTTCTCCGGAGGCGTTAAAAGACCGTATTCTCGATTCCGATTGCCAGGTCGTGATTACAGCGGATGAGGGCTTGCGTGCAGGCAAGGCGATTCCTCTTAAGGCCAACACTGACAGGGCCTTGGCAAACTGCCCCGATGTTCATACCTGCCTGGTTGTCCGTCGTACCGGCGGCACTATAGATTGGCAGCAGAGCCGAGATATCTGGTACCAAGAATCCATGGACTCTGTTGCTCAAGACTGTGTGCCAGAAACTATGGATGCCGAAGATCCGCTGTTTATTCTCTACACCTCGGGCTCAACGGGTAAGCCCAAAGGCGTTGTCCATAGCACTGGCGGTTATCTGTTGATGGCTGCGATGACCCACAAATACACTTTCGACTATAAAGATGGCGATGTATTTTGGTGTACTGCCGATGTTGGTTGGGTCACTGGCCACAGTTATATTTTGTATGGTCCGCTGTGTAATGGCGCTATCACGTTGATGTTTGAAGGCGTGCCAACCTATCCGGATGCCTCACGATTCTGGCAGGTTATCGACAAACATCAGGTCAATCAGTTTTACACTGCGCCAACCGCGATTAGATCTTTGATGGCCTGTGGCGATAGTTTTGTTAATAGCAGTTCACGCGGCTCACTTAAGCTGCTCGGCACTGTGGGTGAGCCAATCAATCCTGAAGCTTGGGACTGGTATCACCGCGTGGTGGGAGAGTCGCGCTGTCCCATTGTCGACACCTGGTGGCAAACTGAGACCGGCGCCCATATGTTGACGCCGCTCCCCGGTGCTACAGCTCTAAAGCCCGGCTCTGCAACAAAGCCATTTTTTGGTGTGCAACCAGTATTGCTGGATGCCGAGAGTCAGGAAATTGATGGGCCAGGTGAAGGGTTGTTGATGATTAAAGCATCTTGGCCGAGTCAGATTCGCACTATCTATGGTGATCATCAGCGCTTTGTCGAGACCTACTTTAGGCCCTATGCCGGCTATTATTTTACCGGCGACGGTGCACGGCGGGATGAGGATGGTTACTACTGGATTACCGGTCGAGTTGATGATGTGCTAAATATTTCAGGCCATCGCATGGGTACTGCTGAGGTGGAGAGTGCTCTAGTGCTCCATGAAAAAATCGCAGAGGCTGCAGTCGTAGGCTATCCCCATGATGTTAAAGGGCAGGGCATTTACTGTTACGTGACGCCAATGAATGACGTCGAGCCTGACGAGGAGTTGCGTCTAGAGTTGATCGCTCTCTGCGTTAAAGAAATTGGTCCGATCGCCAAGCCAGATATTATTCAGTGGGCTCCGGGATTGCCCAAGACCCGTTCGGGGAAAATAATGCGACGCATCTTGCGCAAAGTCGCTGCCAGTGAGTTGGATAGTTTGGGTGATACCTCGACGCTGGCAGATCCTGCGGTAGTTGATGAGCTGATTGCCAACCGAAGAAATAGATAAGGCCTGACGATTTAAGCTGCAAGCTTCTGGTTGGTAAAGGATATATTGGTATACCTTTAGTTATGTAGCTATAATACCGCGTTCATTTGTTTGGGTCGTTCGGTCCGATGAGCTATTGTTAGCGCAATACGCTAGTGCCTTAAGAGTGCGATAAGCCTTATGCGTAAATTTTTCATTATATTGCTCTGCCTGTCTCTGGTGTACGGAATACTACTTATTCTGCCCGGCTACAGCCGCGTGCACTCTATTCCGTTCTACCAAAGTCAAAGCTTCAATAATATTGCCCATGGCACCGGTCGCGAACTAGTCCCGGGTAATACGCTAGAGGGTGCTATCAATGCTGTGGCCGTAGGCGCAGATATTGTTGAACTCGATGTCCATTTGACGCTGGATAAAATAGTTGTGCTCAGACATGACGCGAGCATTGATACGACGACCAATGGCAGTGGTTATATTGCCGAAATGACATTGTCAGAACTGAAAACGTTTGATGTAGGGTTTCATGAAGATGACTACCCAGCAAAGCCGGCTGTCGAAGGTATACGCATAACCTCTCTGGAATCGGTGTTTAAAGCCCTTCCGGACAGCCGGTTTCTAATTGAATTAAAACCCGATGACAGGGAGACCGGTGTTCAGTTATGTCGGTTGGTGCTGTCTTATGGCTTACAGAATCAAGTGGTAGTGGGGTCTTTTTACTCCTCGGTACTTGAGAATTTTCGTCAAGTTTGTCCTGAGGTGCCAACTTCTCTTGGAGAAGAGGAGGCGCGGGTGATGGTTTTGTTGAGCTGGATAGGCCTGGGACATCTGTATAAGTCGCCTGGCTACTCAGTGCAATTGCCATTTGAATACCTCGGCGTGCCACTGGTTTCCAAATCGTTAATTAGAGCCGCAGACGAACTCAATTTGGCAGTCGATGTTTGGACGGTCAACGATCCACAAAAAATGCTAAAACTGATTGAACTCGGTGTTGACGGTATTATTACCGATAGGCCAGATATTTTGCAGGCTATTGATCTCTAAATGGAAAAATAATATTAAGTGCAATTAATAAACTGGAAAAACTCTTGGAAATTGACTAAAAATAATACATAAATGGATAGAAAGGAAGTCCATAATTGGGACATGAAAAGATCTATGAGTACAGAATTAGCAAAATTAATGCAGCAAGAGGGCATTTCTCAGAGTGCGCTTTCGCGAGCTACTAGAGTTCCTCAGCCGACGATTAATCGCATCCTTAGTCAGGTCACCCAAGATCCACGGCGCGATTCAATGATTAGTATCGCCAACTATTTTGGTGTGCCCGTAGAATCGCTCTATGGCAGCTCAGCTGCTCAGAAATCGACAAAAAAAGACCCGAAAGCCGTTGAGGATGTGTTCAATAGAATATTGGCGCTATCTAAAGCAGACCGAAAAGCCTTATTTTCTCAGGTCGCTGATAAATTTAATGGCGATGCATAGGCCCTACGGAGGCAATGTTTTTAATCATTCAGGTCTAATCGGGCCGGAGGTTTTTGCCCCATTAGACTAATCGCTCAATCTGTCTTGGGCTATTTTTTGCTGCGGCGATCTCTTTAAGTGCTGTCTCTAGTATTTCAAGCAGTTGTTCTCGCTTAGTGCTATCAACTTTGTTTAACAGCACTTTAAAGTACTCGAGTCCGGCATCAAACTGTTTTTCAAGTTCCGCTTCGCTAATAACCACTCTGTTGATCGACTCCAAATCTTTACGTTGCATATGCGATCCTGCTTTTATTTGAGCATCTCTGCATGGGTCTCCGTTATCGGATGACATATCTCAGGCTTCCTATCTTATTCACTTTTTAATAAAGTTTAAAGGGGGTGCTCGCAAGAGGCATGTCTTTAACCTTAGCTGGGTTAAGGTTGTTTTTAGGTGTTCTTTATTCTCGCAAGCCTGTATAAGAGAGTGTTTAGTCGATGGTATAAGGGTAGTTATGGATACGGTATTTTGGTTGTCGGTGACAATGGCATGTTTGTTGGGAGCCATGTCCCCGGGCCCTAGTTTGGCAGTGATCGGCAGTCTGACCCTGAATCAGGGACGCCTCTCAGGGATGATTGGGGCGGTAGCCCATGGGTTAGCCATAACGGCTTTTGCACTGCTCACGGCACTTGGCTTAGTCGGTCTAGTGAGCCGTTATGAAAGCGCTTTTAATCTACTGCAATTAGCTGGTTGTCTCTATTTAGTCTGGATGGCGACGAAGTTGCTTTTTGCTGCACCCAACAAAGCTCCTAACAGAGCCCTTGATCAAGATCCCGGCCAAAGCGCTGACACATCAAATTCAGTAGCTGGTCCAAAATGGGCCGCTGCCCGCGATGGGTTTTTGATCGCTTTGATCAATCCTAAAATCATGCTTTTTTTTAGCGCGTTATTTAGTCAGTTTGTCAGCGTTGATAGCGCCTTTTGGGTGAAGTTGGTTATGGCAGCGATTGCCGGAACTGTCGATGCGCTATGGTATATGCTTGTGGCAGTGGTTATCTCTCGGCCGGGTAACCTACTTCGATATCAGCAGACTGGTCCTTGGCTGAATAAGCTTTTTGCTCTGTTGCTGTTGTTTATTGTAGCCGGATTTTTTGTTGATTTGACTGCTTAAGTTTCTCTTCAACTCATGCGGCAACTAATGTCGCGACCAGCCAAGCTAATCTAGAGTCCGATACTTCGCGTAATGCCCCTGAGAGTGTAAAAATGTTGCCGCTGAGGGATTTGCTTCAGGTTAGTATCTTTGCAGGCTAAAGAATCGACCAGAGAGAAAGCCAAATATCCCGTCAATATTGAATCCCACAGGTAATTCGAGTGAAGACAACCTACAAAAATATCTATAAATTGGCGGCTAAAAACCGCGGTGGTGTCGAGCAACTGGAAGCCAGTTTGCCGCGTCCAAGAAGTTCAGAGCAGCTGGCGGCCCAAGGGGACGACCGCTACTTGTCGATGATGACCCGCTGTGTGTTCCGCGCCGGCTTTGTCTGGCGAGTTATCGACAACAAGTGGCCTGGCTTTGAGGAGGCCTTCTCCAAGTTTAATCCCCTGGCTATCGCGCACTACAGTGATGAGAAGCTTGAGGAACTGGGAAAAGATACGCGAATAGTGCGGAACTTCACTAAAATTGTCTCTGTGCGCCACAATGCAATGTATGTGTTGGATAAACAGCATAGTCACGGTAGCTTTGGTAAATTTATTGCCGATTGGCCGGAGAATGACATTGTTGGCTTGTGGTTAGAGCTGAAAAAAAATGGGTCGCGACTGGGGGGGAACTCTGGACCGGGGATGTTGCGCAGTATGGGAAAGGATACCTTCCTGCTAACCAAAGATGTCAGCGATGCGCTGGTCAACCAGGGGTTGATGAAAAAATTCAGCCCTACGGCGCAGCGAGATTTGCGTCTGGTGGAGCAGGTGTTTGCCGATCTTAGGGAGCAGTCAGGTCGATCCTTATGTGAGCTTAGTCGGATACTTGCTTTTACTGTTTAGAGTTGAAGGAGTTCGGAATTGAAGAGTTTAGTCTTTCATTGCTTGTGAAATACCCAAGGCATGATATACCTCAAGTCTAAGTGGGTTTTACTGCTGCTGGAGAAAAAAGTTCCACAGCTAATATATCTTGCTTAAACCTGGTGTTATGATGCTCGCGTTATCCTAAGGGGCGGCCGTTTTTAGTGGCCTGAGAAGTACCCTTTGAACCTGATCCGGATTATGCCGGCGTAGGAATAGGAATTCGCGACTGCCACCTTTCTTCGTCTTTTGTCTCCGGGTCTCCTTAACTTTTCACACTGTTACTGAGGCTCTATATGAACTGCTATAAAACACATACCCCAATCCCCACTTTTCTCGCTGCAGCTTTGTCTGTCTTGTCCATATCTGCGCTTGCCAAGCCTTTAACGCCCGAGAGCACAATTGAAGAGATTGTTGTCACCTCGGATTTTCGTGATAGCACTGCGCAGTCTGCCACCTCGAGTTTGACTGTTCTCTCTAGGGCCCAGTTGGATAATCGCGCGGCTCAGCATTTGGAAAATGTTCTAAACTTGGCGCCTAACGTAAATAGTGCCGCAGGGGCCTCCCGTGGGCGGTTTTTTCAAATTAGAGGTATTGGTGAGCGCAGTCAGTTCAAAGAGCCTTTAGATTCTTCCGTTGGTCTCGTGGTTGACGGAATTGATTTCAGCAATCTTGGCCTGGCCGGTGGTATTTACGATGTTGACCAAGTTGAAATTTTGCGTGGCCCGCAGGGAACCAGTTTTGGCTCTAATGCTATGGCTGGCCTCATTTATATTAAGTCCGCCGCACCAACTGAGCAGTTTGAAGGGCAAGTTGACGTCAGCGCCGGCAATTATAATGCTCAAAGTACTGGGCTTGTTCTCAGTGGGCCTTTAACTAACCAGTTACTTGGTCGTGTCGCGATTAATCAAAACACAAGCGATGGCTATATAAAAAACAATTTTCTGATGCGTGATGACAGCAATAATATTGATGAGCTGTCTGCGCGAGTAAAATTGCGCTGGACGGCATCTGATGATTTGAATGTAGATTTCACCGCAGTTTATATCGATGCTGATAATGGCTACAACGCCTTCTCCCTAGAGAACAATAGGAATACGCGCTCTGATGAGCCTGGGCATGATCGCCAGGAGTCAAGGGCACTGTCACTGTTGGCGACTTGGGATGGCTCTGATCGATATATATTTGAGGCTCAGGTAACAGCTGAGGAATCGAACCTTGAATATGGGTTTGATTGGGATTGGTCGGATTTTGATTCGGTTGGAGTGAGAGGCTTCGAGGATAATGTTCGTGATCGCGAAGCTAAAAGTATTGATCTGAGGTTTTTGTCCAAGCCCGACAGCTTAATTCTTGGCGGCGCTAGTTGGGTCGGAGGTGTTTATGCCTATGATCGCGAGGTTGATCTTAGCTACAGTGAGGATGCTGATTATTACGGTGCCTGGACTGACGGTTTGACTAGCAGTTTTAATAGCAGTCGCTATGCGGTTTATGGGCAGTTAGATTGGGTGCTCAATGAGCAGTGGTTACTGTCATTAGGCGGTCGTTCTGAGCGCTTTGAAAACGATTATTCTGACAGCTTTGGTGTTGCTGGTGGTTTAGAGGACGGCCTGATGGGCGGTAAGGTCAGCTTGCAATACTTGGTCGATGACGATCTGATGGTTTATGGTGCGGTCAGTCGCGGTTATAAGACCGGTGGCCTCAATACAGACGCCTTTGGCAAAGCTTTGGTGAGTGGCGATGCGGCCACCATAGCGCAGCTTAGTGAGCAGTTAAATTATCAGGATGAAGCAGCGCTCAACTATGAGCTGGGGTTAAAAGGCAGCTATTTAGATGCCTCTCTAACAGTCAGTCTGACGGCATTTTATATAGACCGCCAGAATATGCAGGCCAAATTGGCACTGGAAATTACTACTGGCAATTGGACATCTTACCGAGACAATGTCGAGGGCAGTGATAACTATGGTTTCGAGCTGGAGACGGCATGGCAGATCTCTGATCAACTTCGTTTCTTTGGTGCCCTGGGCCTACTTGAGTCTAAGTTGGGTGAGTTGGTAGTGTTAGACCTCAATGATGAGCCTTTAGATCAGACCGGTCGCGATCAGGCCCATGCGCCGGCGTACCAGTTCAACTTGGGCGCGTCATATACATTTATGGACCACTATTCATTGACAGTGCAGATGGACGCGAAAGATAGTTTCTATTTTTCCAATAGCCACAACCAGCAATCAAGTGCCTATGAATTACTGCACGCGCAATTTAACTACCAACAGGGCCCGTTAACGCTGTCGTTTTGGGGTAGAAATTTAACCGATAAAGATTATGCTGTGCGCGGCTTCTATTTTGGTAATAACCCCAATAATGGTTGGATAGCCGAGTCCTACACCCAGTTGGGCGAACCTCGGGTATTTGGCATCAGCGGCCAATACAACTTTTAAATGGCAGACTAAAAAGGAGTTTTGTTATGCAAGTGACAATCGATATCAGCATGTATCCCAACCGGGAGGATTTTATTCCTCCCATCGATGGGTTTATTGAGAAAATTAATCAGTTTGATGATTTAAAGATCACAACGTTTCCCACCAGCACCGTTGTGCAGGGTGAATATAAGCATGCCATGAACGCTGTTCAGGAGACCATTGCCGCCTGTTATTTAGACTTTAATATGGCTGTTTATGTGGCCAAAATTATCCCTGGTTACGAGGCCCTATAGCGCATGTTTGATTGGGTCAATCTTGAGACTGTTGCTGTCGCCTTGGCTGTCGCCTATCTAGCGCTCGCCATCAAAGAGAACAGCCTGTGCTGGTACTGCGCGTTCTTTAGCACCGCAATCTATGTGTGGATTTTTGGCGATGTCAGTCTCTATATGGAGTCTGCACTGAATATCTATTACATGGCTATGGCCGTCTATGGCTGGTATCAGTGGCAGCGGGGCGGTGAGCAAAATAGCGGCCTGAGCATTTCCCGCTGGAATCCCAGACAGCATATCAACGCTATATTGCTTATTGCGCTAGCCACTGCTGTCTCAGGTTATGCGCTGGCTACCAATACGGATGCCCGGCTGCCTTATCTAGATTCTTTTACCACCTGGGCAGCTGTGTTGACCACAGTGATGGTGGCGCGCAAGGTGATCGATAATTGGCTCTACTGGATTGTTATCAACAGTGCATCGATCTATCTCTATTGGGATCGTGAACTCTATCAAACCGCGGCGCTTCTAGTGTCGTACATTGTGCTGTCGGTAATAGGGTACCGTTTTTGGCTCAAGAGCTTGCAGCAGCAAAATCTTGCCGCAAATTCACTTGTCAATAAGGTTCAGACCCCTGCCTATGCAACTGCTTCAGCAAACTCTCGCTAACTGGCGCCAGTGGAATACTGGCTGCGGTGAATTAACTGCGCAGCCGACGCTGGTGCGAGAGTTGGTTGGTGGTCGCACCAATCGTTCTTTTTTGGTCGCTCAGGATGACTTTAAAGCGGTGGTGAGAATTAATACTCTGAATGGCGTTAGTTTGGGCATTGATCGTAAGCGGGAAGGATTAATTCTCGAATTGTTACAGCCAACTGGCGCTGTACCAAAAGTACTTTTCCGCAGCGATGAAGTATTGGTGAGTGTTTTCCATGAAGGTCGCCAATGGAGTGAAGAGGATAGTCGTAGCACTCAGCAAATGGCTGCATTGAATCAGCTATTGCAGCGTATTCAGAATGTCGAAATTACTCAGTTACAGCGGCGTAATTATGTTCAGTACTGCCAGGCTTATATTGATCAGTTAGGCAGTGCCTTCGCCATCGAGGGGCTGCAGCAAACCATACTCACCGCGGCTGCGGCGATTGATGCTGCAGACTGGCCAGCAGTTATTTGTCATCATGATCTAGTGCCGGAAAATATTCTGGTTACCGCGGATGGGCTGATTGTTCTCGACTGGGAATATGCAGCATTGGGTCATCCGGCCTTGGATGCATTGCGATTTCATAAAACCAATCTGCCCTCTACCTGCGTAGACACCGAGGTGAGGTCGGTAAGGTTGAATGAAGATTTAAGGCAGCTGGCAATCTTACTCCGCGGCATGGATGATCTCTGGTCATTGGTACAAAACGAATTTTCTGAGGAATCTGTATGAGCAAGGCACTTGATAAGCAGACGGCACTTGATAAACAGGCGGCACTTGATCCGCTGACGGCACTTAACCCGCTAACCGCGGAAGAAAAATATGTTATTCAAGACAAGGGTACTGAGCGACCTTTTGTGGGTGAGTACACGGACACTACGGATGGCGGTCTGTATATCTGTAAACAGTGCGATGCGCCGCTGTATAATTCTGAAGACAAGTTCCCCTCTCATTGCGGTTGGCCGAGTTTTGATGATGAGATTGCCGGTGCCGTGCGTCGCGAGGTGGACAGCGATGGTATGCGTACGGAAATTCTCTGTGCTGCCTGTGACGGGCATCTGGGTCATGTTTTCACTGGTGAAGGTTACACTGCAAAGAATATTCGCCACTGTGTGAACTCTATTTCGATGAAGTTTATTGCTCGCTGAGTCTGGATTTTAGTCGGGCTCAATCGGGGCTTTTAAATAGAGCTTTTAAATAAAGCCAGAAAGAGCCCTGATCTGCGCACTGGCTGTTGAGGTTCTGCTGCTCTTGCCACCTTCCTCCTTACCACAGCCTCGCCCAGAGACATAGCATTTATAGGGGTTTTCCTGTAGGATGCGCGCCATTCAAAGGGCCACTCAATTTCGAGCTACGCCCATTCGCAAAAAGACACCTTATGACCACCTTTAAAGACCTGGGCCTATCAGCCCCGATTCTCAAAGCCATTACTGCGCAGGGCTATGAGACACCTTCACCGATTCAGGAAAAAGCGATTCCTGCCGTACTCGATGGCTGCGATGTGATGGCTGCCGCCCAGACCGGAACCGGAAAAACTGCAGGTTTCACCCTGCCAATACTGCAGATTCTCAGCGCCGGGAAACGTGCCCAGCCGAACCAGGTACGCACCCTGATCCTGACACCTACCCGTGAGTTAGCGGCTCAGGTAGGGGAGAGCGTCGCGCTCTATGGCAAGCATATGTCGCTTTCCTCCGCAGTGGTCTTTGGTGGCGTCAAAATTAATCCTCAGATGATGAAGTTGCGTCGCGGAGTCGATGTATTAGTCGCCACTCCCGGTCGTTTGATGGACCTCTACAGTCAAAACGCGGTGAAGTTTACCCACCTAGAAGTACTGGTGTTGGACGAAGCCGATCGTATGTTGGATATGGGTTTTATCCACGATATCAAGCGTATTATCAGCTTGCTGCCGAGACGTCGTCAGAACCTAATGTTCTCGGCAACCTTTTCCGACGATATTCGCAAACTGGCCAAAGGCCTGGTGCACAATCCACTGGAAATTTCGGTGACGCCGCGCAATGCCACGGCGCCCACTGTCACTCAATCGGTTTATACCGTGGACAAGAAACAAAAAGCCGCTGTGCTGACGCGTTTGATTCACGACAATAGCTGGGGTCAGGCACTGGTTTTTACCAAGACCAAGCACGGTGCCAACAAGCTCACCAAACACCTTGAATCCGAAGGCATTGTCGCCGCCGCGATTCACGGTAATAAAAGTCAGGGTGCGCGCACTAAAGCATTGGCCGGTTTTAAAGCTGGCGAGATTCGCATCCTCGTTGCCACTGATATCGCCGCTCGCGGTTTGGATATTGAACAGCTGCCCCAGGTGGTCAACTTTGATCTGCCCAATGTCGCCGAAGACTATGTTCACCGTATTGGTCGCACTGGTCGCGCCGGCGCTACAGGCACAGCCATCTCATTAGTTAGCGCCGACGAAGTGGATCTGCTCTCGGATATCGAGCGCCTGACACAGAAATTATTGCCCCGTGAAGTGATGGATGGCTTTGAGCCCATTCATGACGTTCCAGAAACTAACCTTGATCGACCGGTTAGAACCAACAAGCAGCGCAAGGCGCTGAACAGTGAAACTAATAGCCGCGGCAAGAGTAAGCCGGATCCAAGAGTTAAGCGTACCAGCACCTTTTCGCACGGCCCTAAACCTGGCGCCAAGCACAAAACGGGCGGTGGTTCTCATGCTGGACAACGCGAAGGCGCTCGAGACGGCAATCGCGCTCGCAGTGAAGGGCGTCCAGCTGCTCAGGGCGAAGCCCGTCGTGCAGCATCGCCACAGGGCGGTCGCGCTAGTGGCCCCTACGCAAAAAGTCCCGGTGCTAATGGTAACGGTGGCGGTGCAGGAAATCGCGGCGGCGGTACTGAAAATCGCAGCGGCAATCGCAGTGCCAGACCTGCACCACGGAGTGATGCACCTCGAGGCAACAGTCGTCCGCAACACCGCAGCCCGCGGGGCTAAGTTTTTTGGACTAGAAAATCTCTATCTTATCCGCAACGATTAATAAGCAATTATTAGGCGCTGCGGATGTATTTGTCACAGCAATCGAGTATTAAAATGTTTGAGCTTCGTCCCAGTCGAGTTATTTCTTATAGAAACGATCTATTGTCCGGTCTCACCGTTGCCTTGGCATTGGTACCAGAGGCAGTGGCCTTTGCCTTTGTCGCCGGTGTTGAACCTCTAGTCGGTCTTTACGCTGCCTTTATGGTTGGCCTGATCACTGCCTGTATTGGTGGTCGTCCCGGTATGATCTCAGGTGCCACTGGTGCACTTGCAGTGGTGATGGTGACATTGGTTGCTGACCACGGTGTTGAGTATCTGTTTATGACTGTGGTGCTGATGGGCTTTTTGCAAATTCTCGCCGGCCTGTTCAAACTGGGCAAGTTTATTCGCATGGTCCCGCACCCAGTCATGCTGGGTTTTGTCAACGGCTTGGCAATTGTTATTTTCCTCGCCCAGCTGAGTCAGTTTGGCGTTGCCGGCGAGCCAGGTTGGCTTGAAGGCACTCGCATGCAGGGCTCGATTATAGATGTCGCCTGGATGACAGGCGAAGCGCTCTATACCTTGCTCGGTTTAGTGTTTCTGACCATGGCGATTATTCACTTGCTGCCACGCTTCACCAAAGCACTGCCCTCATCTCTAGTGGCGATTGTCACTGTGACGCTGGTCGTGATGTATTTTGATGTGGACACCAAAGTGGTTGGCGACGTCGCCTCTATTGCCGGTGGTCTGCCAAGTTTCCATATTCCAATGGTGCCGTTTACCTTTGAAACCCTGTTTATTATTTTGCCTTACGCGATTATTTTGGCCGCTATTGGTCTGATCGAATCACTGCTGACATTGCGCCTAATCGACGAAATCACTGAGACCCGCGGGCAGGGTAATCGGGAATGTATCGGCCAGGGCGTTGCCAATACAGTGACTGGTTTATTTGGTGGCATGGGTGGTTGCGCGATGATTGGCCAGAGCATGATTAATGTGAACTCTGGTGGACGTGGTCGTCTGTCGGGTATTACTGCAGCTGTTTCTCTGTTGCTGTTTATTCTGGTGGGCTCTGCACTTATTGAAATTATTCCATTGGCTGCTCTGATCGGCGTGATGTTTATCGTTGTGATTGGCACCTTTGAGTGGAGTAGTTTCCGCATTATGGGCAAGGTGCCACGCAGTGATGCATTGATTTTAGTGTTGGTCTCTGGGGTTACTGTGGCGACGGATTTGGCTGTTGCAGTAGTGGTAGGCGTAATTGTTTCGGCATTGGTGTTTGCCTGGGAACATGCGAAATTTATTCGTATCGAAGCCCGCGAAGATCACAAAGGGTCGACGGTTTATGCCGTTACTGGCCCGCTGTTTTTTGGTTCCGTGACCTCATTTCTCGATCGCTTTGATCCGAAGCAGGACAATGACGATGTGGTAATTGATTTTGCTCGCTCGCGAGTAGCTGACCACTCTGGTCTCGAAGCCATTGATACATTAGCTGATCGCTATTTGAGTGCAGGCAAAACATTGCACCTGGTCCACCTTAGCGATGAGTGCCGCAAGCTGTTGAAGAAAGCGGGCAATATGGTTGAGGTCAATGTTATCGAAGATCCCAAGTATTTTGTTGCCGAAGATTCTCTGGGCTGAGGGTTTTTTAGGTAAAGACTGTAAATTAGAGTCTCTTTTGAGCATCAGATATAAGTCAAAAGACGCTCACCTAGGTGGTAGCTGATACAAATTGTCAAAGTAATTATGCTAACCTCTAGCTAATAAAGGCTAGAGGAGAGCGTCGTGAATACTGTCTTATCCATCATCTTTTTATTGGTTGCCCTCGGGCTTCTGTGCCGGCCACTGGTCAACCGTTTCGCTCGACGTTTATTATCCATGCCATCCTGGCGCCCCTTTGTCTGGCTTAATCTGGCCATAGGAATCGGTCTTGTCATCTGGACTAGTTCGGTTCCCGGTTGGGGACAGGAAATTGAGTGGATAGTGGTTTTTATTATTGGTGCTAGTGCCATAATCAAAGGCCTCGGTCTCTGGGTCTTCCCTGAGTGGTCGAGATCCCTCATGGAAAATTTCCTCGCCCGCTACTGGCTCTTTGTCCTGCCTCTGTCACTTTTCTATTTTGCCCTGGCCGTATTTCTGTTTTGTCTTGGCTAACTGGTGCTTCTAACCAGTTAGGCGCTTATGGGCTGGTGACCACCAGGTAGCAGATCAGCTCCTTTTTGCCGCTGTTCTCTATGGCATGGGATAGATCGGCGCGATAGTGCGCTGAATCACCTTCACTTAATTCAGTGCAGTTTTCCCCGGAAATTAATTTCCCCTGGCCACTGGTAATAGTGAGCAGTTCTTTGGTGCCTTCATAATGGGGTGCGCTGGCTAAACTTGCCCCTGGGGCTATACGCAATTCATAGAATTCAATACTTTTTTCCATATGCAGAGGCGACAGAGTGCGGATCTGACATTCTTTGTCATTGCGGAACAGGTTGCTCTTGTCCTCACCGTGAACCACCTCAATAGTTGATGATTGCCAGGCCTGATCAACTAGTTCGCCTATGCTCATGCCAAATGCTTGGGCGATTCTAAAGGTGACAGTCAAAGTGGGATTAGCCTGTCCGCGCTCAATCTGGCTCAACATGGAACGGCTCACGCCGGAGGCGGAGGCAAGCTGATCCAGCGTCAGTTTATTTTTTTTGCGCAGTGCCGTGACTCTGCCGGAAAGTGCCTGACTGGTGGGATCGTTGTCTTGATTGGCTGTGCTCATAGGCTACCTCTATACGAACTCGATAATGGCAAATCACTATACAGGATTTAAATCTTGCATAAAGGAATTATTGATTCTACGATAAGGGAATAATTTCTTATATATTGTCAATTAACCTAAAGAGACAGCAAAGCGGCAAGAAGCTAAAGGGAGCACTATGCAAGCATTAGTCAAAAGGAATGCCACCGTCGGCCTCTGGTTGGAAGATGTGCCGGAACCAGAAATGGGCATCAACGACGTCCTGATCAAAATCAAACGCACTGCTATCTGTGGCACCGATATGCATATCTACAACTGGGACAATTGGGCTCAGGAAACCATCCCGGTCCCTATGGTGGTGGGTCATGAGTTTGTTGGCGAGATCGTCGATGTGGGTTCCAACGTCAATGACTTTCATCCAGGGCAAATTGTCTCGGGGGAGGGCCATGTTGTCTGCGGTCGCTGCCGCAACTGCCTCGCCGGCCGCCGTCATCTCTGTGCCCATACCAGCGGAATAGGGGTTGATCGCCCCGGTGCCTTTGCCGAATATCTGGCCCTGCCCATGTCCAATGTCTGGGAGCACCGCGCCGATATAGACCTGGATGTGGCCGCATTATTTGATCCCCTGGGCAACGCTGTGCACACCGCACTGCAATACGATCTGCTCGGGGAAGATGTGCTGATTACCGGTGCCGGACCCATTGGTGCTATGGCGGCGGCAGTCTGCCGTCATGCTGGTGCGCGCAATGTAGTGATTACCGATATCAATCCCCAGCGCCTGGAGCTGGCGCAAAAACTCGGCGCCACCTGCACCGTCGACGTGCGCACCGAAAAGCTAGCCGATGTGCAGCGCTCTCTGGGTATGTCTGAAGGCTTTGACGTGGGTCTGGAAATGTCGGGTAACCCGGCTGGATTTCGCGATCTGCTGAGCAATATGTGTCACGGCGGTAAGGTGGCGATGCTCGGTATTCCCGCCGAAGAGGTGGCCATCGACTGGAGCCTGGTGATTTTTAATATGCTCACCCTGAAAGGCATCTATGGCCGCGAGATGTATGAGACCTGGTACAAAATGTCGGTGATGATCGAGAGCGGGTTGGATATCTCCTCGGTGATCACCCACCGCATGGACTACACCGATTTTCAGAAGGGTTTTGACGCCATGAACGCCGGTGAGGCGAGCAAGGTGATTTTGAATTGGGAGTAATGGATATCAAGACTGACTAAGCATTTAAGGAGTCATTATGTACGGTAAATTTCAACACCATCTGCAGGCCGAGCTACGGCAGATTGAAGACAGTGGCTTAACCAAAAATGAGCGGCAAATTACCTCGCCTCAGGGCGCCAGAGTCTCAGTGAACAGTGGCGCACCTGTGCTTAACCTCTGCGCTAACAATTATCTGGGACTGGCCCAGCACCCGGAAGTACAGGCCGCCGCCATCCGTGGATTGGAGGAATGGGGCTATGGCATGGCCTCGGTGCGCTTTATCTGTGGCACCCAATCCATTCACAAGCAGCTGGAAAGTGATCTCAGTGCTTTTGTCGGCAGTGAGGCGACTATTCTCTATCCCTCCTGCTTCGACGCCAATGCCGGGCTGTTTGAGACCTTGCTCGGCCCCGAGGATGCGGTAATCTCCGATCAGTTGAATCATGCTAGCATTATCGACGGTATACGCCTCTCTAAGGCCAAACGTTATCGCTACCGCAACTCTGATATGGCAGACCTGGAACGCCAGTTACAGGCGGCGGACGGGACTGGAGCGCGCTTTAAGCTGATCACCACAGACGGTGTTTTCTCTATGGATGGCACCATTGCTAAATTATATGAAATTTGCGATCTGGCGGATAGGTACAACGCCCTAGTGCACGTTGATGACTGTCATGCCAGCGGCTTTGTCGGCGCCAATGGTCGCGGTACTCACGAACACCACGGCTGTATGGATCGGGTGGATATTATTACCGGCACT
>Ga0209532_1000430_pt1 | contig 36261 bp, 35 predicted proteins | sample COG_02_FD_184746 | JGI IMG/M metagenome (GOLD analysis project Ga0209532, IMG submission 184746) | Pelagic Microbial community sample from North Sea - COGITO 998_met_02 (SPAdes) (version 2) | ecosystem: Environmental > Aquatic > Marine > Neritic zone/Coastal water | place: Helgoland, sampling... | reverse complement strand
CCGAAGCAAATGCTGTTAAAGATTATGAAAATCAAAACAGAATAATTCTTGGTGGTCCTAAAAATGAAACATTACAATTAAACTCTATTTTTTCTAAAGTTTTTCCAAATGCAAAAATAATTAACACCAATTCAACAGATGCTGAAATGGTAAAATATACTACTAACTCTTTTTTAGCGATGAAAGTTTCCTTTGCAAATGAAATTTATCAAATATGTAAAAAGGTTAATGCTGATTATGATAAGGTGATAGAATCTACAATTGAAGACGACAGGTTAGGTGCGTCACATTGGAAGGTCCCAGGTCCCGATGGTGATTTTGGCTATGGAGGCCATTGTTTTCCTAAAGATATAAATGCACTTATTAGTGTCGCTATAAATAATAATATTTCACCAAAAATGCTTATTGCAACGAATGAAAAAAATAAAGAAGTTAGGTCCAATAAAGATTGGGAAAATATGAAAGGTAGAGCGATAGTTTAGTTTATGAAAAAGAAAACAATTTTAGTTACTGGTGGAGCTGGTTTTATAGGCTCACATTTGTGTAAAAGACTTTTAAATGAGAATCATAAAGTTATTTGTTTAGATAATCTATTCACTGGAACTTTGGAAAATATAGATAGTTTTAAGCATAACAATAATTTTGAGTTTGTAAACCATGATATTACAAAGTCATATTATAGAGATAATATAGATGAGATCTACAATCTTGCCTGCCCTGCATCTCCAATTCATTACCAGTCCAATCCTATTAAGACGGTAAAAACATGTACTACAGGAGTTATAAATATGTTGGGGCTAGCTAAAAAAAATAATGCTAAAATATTGCAGGCTAGTACAAGTGAAGTGTATGGTGACCCAGAAATTCATCCACAAAAAGAAGATTATAATGGTAATGTAAATTCTCTTGGTTATAGATCTTGTTATGATGAAGGAAAAAGATGTGCCGAGACTTTATTTATGGATTATAAAAGAGAACATAATTTAAATATTAGAATTGTTCGAATATTTAATACTTATGGGCCAAACATGACAAAAAGTGATGGTAGAGTGGTTTCAAACTTTATTTTACAAGCTTTAAATAATGATAATATAACTATTTATGGAGATGGATCACAGACTAGATCTTTTCAATTTATTGATGACTTGGTTGAGGGATTATTAAAAATGATGAATAGTGATTTTGTAGGCCCTGTAAATCTTGGAAACCCTACAGAACTATCCATGAAGGATCTAGCTGCCATTGTAATTAAACTTACTAATTCTTCATCTAATATTACATATAAAGATTTACCTGAAGATGATCCAAAAAGAAGAAGACCAGATATTAATTTAGCAAAGTCTATATTGGATTGGAGCCCAATCATTGATTTAGAAACAGGCCTTCAAAAAACTATTAATTATTTTACTCATCATTAAATGAAAATATTAGTTACAGGAGCTGCTGGATTTATTGGTTTTCATTTAGTTAAAAATTTAATTGAAGATAATCATGAGGTAATAGGCCTTGATAATATCAATGATTATTATAGCACTAATTTAAAATTTGACAGACTTAAGAAGTTAGGTATTAACAAGGATAGCGCTAAAGATTTTCTTAGCTTAAATGGTAGTAACTTATTCCAAAACTTCAAATTCGTACGAATGAATTTAGAAGATCGAGAGAATTTACCTAAACTGTTTAAAGACCAGAAATTTGATGTGGTATGTAATTTAGCTGCTCAAGCAGGGGTAAGGTATTCAATAGAAAATCCAGAGACCTATATTGATTCCAATATAGTTGGTTTTTTAAATATCTTGGAATGCTGCAGAAATCATAATATTAACAAATTAGTGTACGCAAGTAGTTCTAGCGTTTATGGAAATAATGAAAAAATACCATTTGAAGAAATAGACAATACAGATAAGCCTATAAGTCTTTACGCGGCTAGTAAAAAGTCCAATGAGCTTATGGCTCATACTTATAGTCATTTATTTAAACTAAATACAATTGGACTTCGATTTTTTACCGTTTATGGATCTTGGGGAAGACCCGACATGTCATATTATTTGTTTGCGGATGCTATTACAAAAGATAAAGCCATAAAAGTATTTAACAATGGAGATTTATCTAGAGATTTTACTCATGTAGATGATATAGTAATTGGGGTTAAATCAGCAATGTTATCAGATTCATCGACTAAAAAACTCTATGAGTTATATAACATTGGAAATAATAAACCTGTTGTGTTAACTAAATTTATAGAAACAATTGAAAAGTATTTAGGTAAAAAAGCAATTAAGAAAATGCTTCCTATGCAAGATGGAGATGTTAAAAAAACATGGGCTAGTATTTCAAAAATAACGAAGGATTATAATTTTCAAAATAATACATCTTTGGATGATGGAATAAAGGAATTTATTAATTGGTTTAAATTGTATCATATAGTTTGATTTAATAAATGAATATTAATGTATTAGACATTGCAATGACTTGTTTAATTAAGAAATTATTAAATTAAATTTGAGCTTTTAAAATTAAGATTATAATTCAATTATTAATGTGATTGACAATAGCGAAGCTGTAAAAAAACTAAAGTTTAAAAATTAGGGACTACGGTTGGTAGTCGAGTAAAATAGAAATACAACTAATGAATATTGAATTAAGTAATAAAACAATTCTTGTCACTGGAGGTGCAGGTTTTATTGGATCAAATTTGTGTGAGGCCTTAATTGAAAAAGGAAACAAAGTCGTTTGTCTTGACAACTTTGCAACTGGTAAAAGAGATAACATCAAAGAATTTCTCAAAGACACTAATTTTATTTTAATTGAAGGAGACATAAGAAGGCTAGACGATTGTCTAAAAGCAACTAAAGGAGTTGATTACGTTTTGCATCAAGCTGCATTAGGGTCGGTTCCACGATCTATCAATGATCCCATTACATCCAATGATGTGAATGTGAGTGGTTTTTTAAACATGCTAGTTGCTTCTCGTGACAATGGAGTGAAAAGATTTGTGTTTGCAGCAAGTTCTTCCACTTATGGAGACTCAGAATCGATGCCAAAAGTTGAGGATATCATCGGCAAACCTTTATCACCTTATGCCATTACTAAATATGTAAATGAGTTATATGCGGATATTTTTTCAAAATCCTATGGTTTAGAAACGATTGGTCTTCGATACTTTAATGTATTTGGAAGAAAGCAAGATCCAAATGGTGCCTATGCAGCAGTGATTCCAAAATTTGTTAGTCAGCTTATGAAAGGAGAATCTCCAGTTATTAATGGAGATGGAAATTATTCAAGAGACTTTACTTACATTGATAATGTAATACAAGCTAATTTACTGAGCCTTGTCACTACCAATGAAAAAGCTATTAATACTGTTTATAATGTAGCTTATGGAGATCGTAATACATTGAATGATTTAATGAGATATCTTAAGGAATTTTTATCTGATTTTGATTCAAAAATTTCAAGTATTGAAGTTGTATACGGCCCAAATAGAGTAGGTGATATCCCTCATTCACATGCGAGTGTAGATAAAGCAAAACAAAGATTAAATTATAATCCACAGTTTACTCTGCAGCAAGGACTAAAGGAGGCTGTGAAATGGTATTGGGAAAATTTGTAGAAAATTATGAGAAAAGATAAAATAGCGATCATTGGTTTAGGGTATGTAGGTTTGCCATTAGCAAGACTCTTTGCAACTAAATTTTCAGTAGTTGGATTTGATATAAATACAAATAGAATTTCTGAATTAATGTCTGGTATTGATTCAACCTTAGAGGTGGATAATGAAACATTACAATCTGTATTGGTTGATCAAAACTCTGAGTCAAATGGATTATTTTGTACCAATCAATTAGATAAAATCAAGGATTGTAATTACTACATTATAACGGTTCCAACACCTGTAGATAAAAACAATAGACCTATTTTAACGCCGCTAATTAAAGCTAGTGAAACAGTAGGTGCCGTATTAAAAAAGGAAGATATCGTAATTTATGAATCGACCGTATACCCAGGTGCAACAGAAGAAGATTGTGTTCCTGTATTGGAAAAAATTTCTGGACTTAAATTTAATGAAGAATTTTATGCGGGTTATTCTCCTGAAAGAATTAATCCTGGAGATAAAGAACATACAGTAGAAAAAATCTTAAAGGTTACCTCAGGTTCAACACTTGAGGTTGGAGAGAAGGTGAATGATCTGTACAAATCTGTAATTACTGCTGGTACTCATTTGGCACCAAACATAAAAGTAGCGGAAGCATCTAAAGTCATTGAGAATTCCCAAAGAGATATTAATATTGCTTTTGTGAATGAACTAGCCAAGATATTTAACCTTTTAAACATAAATACCCACGATGTATTGGAAGCAGCTGGGACAAAATGGAATTTTTTACCTTTTAAACCAGGTTTAGTAGGAGGACATTGTATTGGAGTAGACCCCTATTATTTAGCACAAAAGGCTCAAGAAAATGGCTACCATCCAGAGATAATTCTAGCTGGACGACGTTTAAATGATGGTATGGGTGAATATGTAGCAAATCAGTTGGTAAAAACTATGATTCAAAAAGATATTAAAATCAAAAATGCAGACATTTTAGTGTTGGGGATTACATTTAAGGAAAATTGTCCCGATGTTCGTAACACAAAAGTAGTTGATGTAGTTGCTTCTTTAAAAGATTTCAAAACTAATATTACTATCTATGATCCTTGGGCAAATGAAGAGGAGGTAATGAATGAATATGGAATAGTATCTTCTAAAACAATACCTACTAAAACCTTTGATGCAATTATATTAACTGTAGCGCACAATGAATTTAAAGAATTAGATTTCTCATTGTTAAAAAAAAATAAATCAGTTGTTTATGATGTTAAAAACATACTTTCTGAATTCATAAGAGATATAGGATTGTAATTCTTTATTTCTATAATCAAAACCCCATATTTTAATCGACTATATTTAATAAAATATCCATGGTAAAAAAAATAGCAATTATAGTCCCTGGTATTTTGCCTGTTCCAGCCACTATTGGAGGAGCCATTGAACAATCTATAAACCTATTAATTGATCAAAATGAGATATTTAAAAAACTTGAAATTACAATAATTTCTACTTATGAAAGTAAGGCTTATGGTTTAAGTGGTAAATATAAATTCACAAAATTCTTGTGGATTCACCGTGGGTTATTGTACGAAATTATCAATTTTGCTTTTAGGGTTTGCGCGAAATTTTTTGATAATTTAGATCATTTAGATAGTGAAATAATAAAAAAGCATTTAAGAAAGAACTTTTATGATAAAATAATAATTCACGGAAATACTACGTATTTGAAGGTTGTTTCCAAAGTAGTGGCTAAGGAAAAATTAATCTTTTATGTACATTCTAATATCTTTAGTGAACAAAATGATAATAATATAGCGATATGTAATCTTCCAGGAAAAATAATTTGTGTTAGTGATTTTGTTAAAAATGAGACTATGAAAAATAGCCATGATACAGAGAACATGATTGATGTAATTAGAAATCCTATAGATTATGATTCTTTTGTCAATTGTAAAAAAGAGATTAACATTAAATTGATGCGAGAATTGAATATTAATCCCGAAGATATTATAATTTTGTTTGTTGGTAGAATTGTTGAAAATAAAGGGATAATACATCTTCTAGAAGCTTTCAAAAATATTGAAGTTAATCAGACAATAACCTTAATTGTTATTGGGAGCTTTGGCTCTTTATTTGGATTGAAAGAAAGTAAAAGCATATTTAAAGAAAAGATTATGGACTTGGTAGATCAGCTTAATATTAATGTTGTTTTTACTGGATTTGTTCAAAATTATGAGTTGCCGTTTTATCATTCAATTGGAGATATTTTAGTAATGCCTTCTTTGGTTGAAGAGGCAGCTGGAAAGACTGCAATGGAAGCAATGGCAAGTGGAATACCTGTTATCACCACCACGGCTGGTGGAATTCCTGAATATGTATCAATGGATGCAGGTATATTATTAGAAAGAAATGAATATTTAGTAAATAATCTAACAAATTCCTTGGTGAAATTAATTGAAAATCCTGATTTGAGAGAAAAAATGGGAAGAGCGGGACAGAAGTTGGCTCTGAATTTTCATCCAAATAGATATTATGAAGATTACGTTAATGCAATTTTCGAACGATAGCTAAATATTGAGACAAATATGCGGTTATTGTGGAAAATAGTTGTCTATAAGCTTAAATATTATTTTGATTACGACAGTTGATTAATTTTCTTAAAATATAAATTGATGACAATTAAAACAGATACAATTAATGGCTTTAAGTGGAGCTTTATTGATACTGCATGTAGTTATTTTCTTACATTTTGGATAAGTATAATATTGGCAAGATTATTGTCGCCAGCAGATTATGGGCTAATTGGAATTGTAGGAATTTTTATGACTTTTTCTCGTGTTTTCATTGATGCAGGTTTTAGTGATGCTTTAGTCCGCAAAATAGATTGTACTAAGCTGGACTACTCCTCTGTTTTTGTATTTAATTTTGTTGCCGCAACTTTTTTCTATGCAATATTATTCTTCGCCGCACCAAGTATAAGTTTCTTTTTTAATGAAAATCAATTAGTTGATTTAATTAGGGTTTCTGGATTAGGCTTAATTATAAGCTCCGGTTCGTCGATTCACCTTGTATATTTTAAAAAGGAATTAAATTTTAAGTTGCTCGCAATGGTTGGTATATTCTCTACGATTGTTTCAGGGTTTATTTCAGTTACAATGGCGTTTAATGGTTTCGGAGTATGGAGTCTTGTATTTAGCGGGTTAATTCAAAGTGGGATGAAGTTATTATTGCTTTGGATTGTTAATAGCCAATTAATTAAGTTTATTTTCAAACTTAACATATTAAAAGAACATTTTAGTTTCGGATCTAAAATCATGTTAGCTAGCTTTATAAATGTGCTGTATGGTAACATATATTATTTATTTATCGGCAAAATATATAGTTCTAGTACGTTAGGTTTTTATAACAAAGCAGATGGTTTTCAAAAGTTGCTGTCTAATAATATAGGTATCATCGTTAGGCAAGTAACCTACCCGGTACTTTCTAAACTACAAGAAAATAATCTTAAATTACAAGAGAATTATAGAATTCTAATCAGGTTTACCTCTTTTGTTACTTTTATTCTTTTAAGTGGCTTATTTGTTGTTTCAGAATCTTTTGTTGTAGTATTAATAGGCATTAAGTGGCTTCCTTTAGTTCCTATGTTAAAATTACTATGTTTCGTTGGTGTTTTATTTCCTTTGATTTCTATTAATACTAATATATTAAACGTTAAAGGAAGGTCTGATTTGTCCTTAAAAATTGAGGTTATAAAAATTATTTTGTCAATTCCAACTTTAATACTGGGGTACTATTTTGGTATATATATTATGATTGTTGGAGCTATTTTTTCTTTGATTTTGGTTTACATTGTTGTGATGCAATTTTCAAATAAAGTAATTAACTATTCAATTAGAGATCAACTGAAAGATATTTTCCCAACTTTAAAGTTAATTTTGTTTTCATTTACTCCTACATATTTTATTATGTTGTATTTGAATTTACCTGTATTTTTTGAATTATTTACTTCGTTTATATTAAGTTTGACATTTTTAATTATCATTAGTGAGTTTTTTGATAATGATGAATATAATGCCATAAAAAAAATTGTATTAAAAAAAATTAATGATAAATTTTAATGTTTTAATTATTTTTTTCAATGATTATTAGTAAATATTACAAATGGTTATTAATTGCTTTTGTAATATGGCCTATTTCAGATTATTTATTCACCTTATTGGGTTATAATGCTTCATTTCTTAGATATAGTATTTTATCTATTTCTACGCTTTTTATTATAAGATTATATTTTGTAAGCAAAAAAAATACTGACAACTTATCTGGTATATTTAAGTTATTATTGTTATTTGCATTGTATTGGTTGGCTTTTAGATGTATTGCTAGTTATGGAGATTTATTAAAACCTGATTACAATTACATAGGGTTAAAAGAGTTTCTCTCAGGCAATTTTATTGTTTTTTTTTCCTTCTATCTAGTTAATATTAAAATTCCTTTGCAATTTTTAAAAACACTATTAAAAGTTACCTACATATTATCTATTATATTTATTTTTATTGGAGTCCCAATGTTCAGTTATTTTACCTCAGATATATTTAATAATGCCGAATATTTTGTAAGAAATTTTTCGTTGCCAGGTATGTTTTTATTTTTATTATTTCCTTATCAAAAGAAAAGTGTTAATCGGGTTTTATTCTTAAGTTTATTTTTAGCATTGTTAATGATGATGATTCTTGCTAGAAGAAATATTATATTATTCCAAGTAAGTGCTATATTCTTTCTTGGATTAGTTTTAGTATTATCTTCTTCGCAATCAGTGAAAAAAAACAAAGTAATTATAATACTGAGTTTCATTTTTATTTCAGCATTATCATTATCTTTTATTATTTTTGGACAATTTGATTTTACTTTGCTTATTTCGAAGTCATCTACGGGTTTTAGCTCAAGAGGTCAATTGATATTAGAGTTTGTAAGTATTTTTAATTCAACTCCGATTGATTGGTACATTGGAAGGGGACCCTTAGGATCTTTTTCTTCTCATTTGGGTTCTGAGCTTGATGATCAAAGAACATTAATTGAAAATGGTTACCTTCAAATTATACTCAAGCAAGGTTTATTGTTCTTAATTCCATTTGTTTTATTGTCGTTTTTATCAATTTACAAAGGATTTTTCAGTTCAAAAAATCATTTATCAAAAGTTTGTGCAATATTAGTGATTGTTAATTTAATTGACATGGTAGGTTATGGTCTTCCTTTTTTGGGAATTAAATACTTAAATTTCTTAATAGCGTTTAGCCTTTGTTTATCACCAGTTGTTAGAAATATGAGTGATATTGAAATAAAAAGAATAATTAAATTATAACTCTATGAAAGTTTTATGGTTTAGTAATAACCCTGCTTTGGGTATTGACTATTTATATAATAAGTCAAAAATTAAAGGCACTGGAGGATGGCTTTATGCGCTTAACGACGCTATTCAGCATGATTTGGAGTTGTCAGTAGTTTTTCATCATCCTTATAAAGTTGATAATTTTAAATATAAGAATACTTCTTACTTTCCTATATATACCGGCAATATTATATTAGAAAATATAAAAAATAGATTTCTAGGAAAGGTTTATGACGATGATTTTTTAGAAGATTACTTAAAAATAGTAAATAAAGTAAAACCTGACATTATTCATATTCATGGAACTGAAAATCATTTTCTATGTATTTTAGATAAAGTTGAAATCCCAATTGTTATTTCTGTTCAAGGAAACTTAACTGTTTATTCCCATAAGTTTTTTTCTGGATTTCATGGTAAATACATTAATTGTAAAAATGATCCAATAAATATAAAATCTATTATTTTTGGTAGAAAAAGCTTTAAATCAGGACTTAATTTTATGTCAAAGATGGCCAAAATAGAAAGTTTTTATTTAAAAAACTCTAAAAATATAATTGGACGTACTGACTGGGACAGACAAATTACAAGGATCTTGGCACCAAAAAGCAATTATTTTGTTGGTAATGAAATACTGCGTGATAATTTTTATGAAGAAAAATGGAATAATATATATGAAAATGGAAAAATTATTCTTTTTACTACGAACGGAGATAATTACTACAAAGGGTTTGAAACTTTATGTCACTCGCTTACATTATTGAATGAGATAGGTATCCATGTAGAATGGCGTATTGCTGGAGTTTCGAATAACAGTCTTATTAATAAGATTACAAAAAAGCAATTGTCTACTAATTACCCAGCATCCGGGCTAGTTTTACTAGGTTCATTAAATGCAAAAGAGTTGATAAAGAATCTTAAGCAGTCACATCTCTATATAATGGGATCACATATTGAAAACAGCCCGAATAACCTATGTGAAGCTATGATCTTGGGTATGCCTTGTGTAGCAACTTTCGCAGGGGGAACTGCGAGTATGATAAAAGCTGGAGAAGAGGGGCTGCTAATTCAAGACGGAGATCCCTGGGCTATGGCAGGAGCTATTTTAGAATTAATCAGTGATAAAAGTAAGTCAGTTCTTTTTGGAAAAAGAGCTAGAGAGCGTGCATTGAAGCGTCATAATAAAGAAAATATTATTAAAAAACTTTTATCGACTTATAATACAATTATAAGATACACAAATGAGGATTAAAATTCTACTTAATTCAAATCCGTTCTTTGAAACTTCAGCTACAGCTAATAGGTGGTTGTCGTTAATAAATGGTTTATCTGATTTTGAAGTTTCTATACAAATTATAGTTGCGGGTAAATACAATAGCAGCGCTGAAAAAGATAAATTTGAATCACTTTCTGAGATTAATGGAATAGAAATTAAATACTTGACTTCAAAAATAGTTGAAGGACTTTGGCAAATAAGATATTATACTTATGTAGGTAAATATATCCAAGCCTTTCGAATTAAGAATAGTGTTAAAAAAGAACTTCAAAACTTTAATGGTATATTGTGGTTAGAAAATGATTTAACTCTTTGGAAGATGATTTCAAATATATCAAATCAATCATTTAAGATTATTTGTGAAATGAGTGAATTTTTAGATATTCATCATTATGTTAAAGGAAATTTTTTACAAAAAAGAGCTGCAGATTCATTAAAGTCATATTTTGAAAATACATATATTCAAAAATTGGATGGATTAGTTTTGATGACAAAAACACTTGTTAAGCACTACGAGACTTTTATTAACCATCCTCCTTTATTACATCTTCCTATGACAGTAGATTTAGATCGATTTCAAAAGCAATTACCTCCCCCCTCTGATTTTAAAAGCCCTTATATTGCATTTGTTGGGGCTATGAATGATGCTAAAGATGGCGTAAACATCTTAATAGAAGCATTTAATAAAATAAATAATGACTATCCAAATCTAAACTTATATCTTGTAGGGCCATGGAATTATGACACACCTGCACACCAGAAGCGAATAAAAGAATTAATATTAGAAGAACGGATTATTTGGGTTGGAGAATATCCTAGAGATAGTATTCCTGCTATTATTTCCAATGCAAAACTGTTAGTATTACCAAGACCTGATTCTAAACAAGCGCAAGGAGGTTTTCCAACAAAATTAGGAGAATATTTAGCCACAGGTAGGCCTGTTAGTGCAACAACTGTTGGAGAAATTTCAGACTACCTCAAAGATAAAAAATCTGTTTATTTTGCAAAACCAGGATCAATTAATTCCTTTACAAAATCTATGAGTTGTGCTCTTGGAGATGATAATCAGGCAAATAACGTTGGACAGCAGGGCAAAAAAGCTGCTGAATTATATTTTAATAAAAAAACACAAAGCAATACACTTTATAACTTTTTAAAACAATTATAAAATGAAAATAAAAAATAAAAAATTACTTATAACAGGAGGTACAGGTTCATTTGGAAATGCTGTATTAAATCGCTTTTTACATACAGACTACTTTAATGAAATCCGTATATTTTCTCGTGATGAAAAAAAGCAAGAAGACATGCGAATTTTATTAAAGAATAAAAAATTAAAGTTTTATATTGGAGATGTTCGTGATTATAATAGTATCGAAAAAGCGATGCGTGGTGTTGACTATGTTTTTCATGCAGCTGCTTTAAAACAAGTACCTTCTTGTGAATTCTTTCCTTTAGAAGCCACTAAAACAAACGTATTTGGTACTCAAAATGTGATCGATGCTGCAGAATACAATAATGTTTCTAAAGTAATATGTTTGAGTACAGATAAAGCTGCCTATCCAATAAATGCGATGGGGATTTCAAAAGCCTTGATGGAAAAAGTTGCGGTTGCTGCAGCTCGTAATTGTAAAAATACAACGGTTTGTCTGACGCGCTATGGAAATGTAATGGGATCACGAGGTTCAGTTATTCCATTATTTTTAAATCAAATCAAAAATAAAGAAGCTATAACGGTGACAGACCCTAAAATGACTCGTTTTTTAATGTCTTTAGATGAAGCTGTAGAATTAGTACTCTTTGCTTTTGAACATGGAAATCAAGGAGATTTATTTGTCAATAAAGCACCTGCAGGCACCATTGGAGACTTGGCACAGGCTTTAAAAGAATTGTGTAATGTTAATAATGAAATCAAGATTATTGGAACTAGACATGGAGAAAAACTATATGAAACGTTATGTACCCGTGAAGAAATGGTAAAAGCTGAAGATATGGATAGGTTTTATCGTATCCCAGCGGACAATCGAAACTTAAATTATGCAAGCTATTTATCTGTGGGAGAAGAGGATGTTGCTCAAACTAAAGATTACCATTCTCATAATACTGAACAACATGATATAGAAGGAATGAAAAAACTATTAAAAAAACTAGACCTTGTAAAAGAAGCATTAGTTAATAAATAAATTAAGTATGATCACAATTGGTATTACGGGTCAAAATGGCTTTATTGGGAAGCATTTGTACAATTTGATAGGTTTACTACCAGAATCCTATTCGTTGATTGATTTTCAAAAAGATTTTTTTGAAAATGAAACCCAATTAGATTCTTTTGTTTCTAAATGCGATGTAATTGTTCACTTAGCTGCTATTAATAGACACTTTGATCCTGAGGTAATTTATAATACGAATATTGAATTAGTAGAAAAGTTAGTAGCGTCACTAGAAAGAACAAATTCAAAAGCCCATGTAATTATGTCTTCTTCTTCACAAGAAGAAAAAGATAATTTATATGGAAAATCAAAAAAAGAAGGACGTAAATTATTCTTAAAGTGGGAGAATAATTCAGAAGGATTATTTTCGGGGTTAATTATACCCAATGTTTTTGGCCCTTTCGGAAAACCTAATTATAACTCCGTAGTTGCAACTTTTTGTCATAAAGTGGCTAATAGTGAAAAACCTGAAATTCATGTGGATGGAACTATAAGTCTTATTTATGTTGGAGAGTTGGCTCAAGAAATTTTAAATATTATCGAAAAAGATTTGTCAAATAATAAGCTGATAATTAAATCAACAGCTAACATAAAGGTTTCCGAAATTTTGACATTGTTAAACTCATATAAATCTATATATCAAGATAATGGAGAAATCCCAACGATTAATTCAACTTTTGAGTTGAACTTATTCAATACGTTTCGTTGTTATATGGACATTAAGAACTATTTTCCTGTAAAATTTACGGAACATGCAGATACAAGAGGGTCATTTGTAGAGATAATTCGTTTAGGAATCGGAGGACAAGTTTCTTTTTCTACTACTGTACCTGGAGTCACTCGAGGGAATCATTTTCATACTAGAAAAATTGAGAGATTTGCAGTGATTAAGGGTAAAGCTTTGATTCAATTAAGAAAAATAGGGACAGATGAAGTTTTCGATTTTTATCTTGATGGAGATGAACCAGCTTATGTAGATATGCCAATATGGTATACCCATAATATAAAAAATATTGGGGATGATGTATTGTATACCAACTTTTGGATAAATGAAGCATACAATCCGGAAGATGCGGATACTTATTTTGTAGAAGTATAAAAATTTGAATTATTTTACAACATAATATATAAATTATAATGAAAAAATTAAAAGTAGTTACCGTTGTTGGTACACGTCCAGAAATTATTAGATTATCCCGTGTAATATGCGCTTTGGATGATTCCGTGGCTATCGATCATATATTAGTTCATACAGGTCAAAATTACGATTATGAACTGAATGAAGTATTTTTCGAAGATTTAAAGATTCGTAAACCAAATCATTTTTTAAATGCAGCTGGTACTAATGCTACTACTACTGCTGGTCAAATTTTGATAAATATAGACGCCATACTAGAAGATGTGAAACCTGATTCTTTTTTAGTTTTAGGAGATACTAATTCATGCCTTTGTGCCATTGCAGCGAAGAAAAGACAGATTCCTATTTTCCATATGGAAGCAGGAAACAGATGTTTTGACCAACGAGTTCCAGAAGAAACAAATCGTAAAATTGTGGATCATACTGCTGATATTAACATGACATACTCAGATATTGCTCGTGAATATTTGTTGAGAGAAGGCTTGCCTGCAGATAGAATCATTAAAACAGGTTCTCCAATGTTTGAGGTGTTGCATCACTATTTACCTGAAATAAAAAATTCAGAGGTGCTACAGAAATTAAAACTGGAAAAAGGGAAGTACTTTGTTGTTTCTGCGCACCGCGAAGAAAATATAAGCTCTGATAAGAACTTTAGAGATCTTATGGAAAGTCTAAATATTATTGTTAAGAAATATGGGTACCCTGTAATTGTTTCTACGCATCCGCGTACTAGAAACATGATTGAAAAGAAGCAAATAGAAACACATAGAGGAATTCAGTTTCTAAAACCATTAGGGTTTCACGATTATAACGCACTCCAGATGAATTCTTACGCCGTTTTATCTGACTCTGGAACTATTAATGAAGAATCCTCCATATTAAATTTTAGAGCATTAAACATTAGAGATGCTCATGAAAGACCAGAGGCAATGGAAGAAGCATCTGTTATGATGGTAGGAATGAATTCAGAACGAATCCTTCAAGGGTTAGTTCAATTAGAAAAACAAAAAGTGGGTGAAGAACGAAACTTTAGAAGCGTAGTTGACTACAGTATGCCTAATGTTTCTGAAAAGGTGGTTAGGGTTATTTTGAGTTATACAGATTATATCAATCGTGTTGTTTGGGCGAAGTAATTATGATACATAAATTAAAGAGTACCATTTCTCGAAATTTAATAAATATCCCTGGCTTTCGTACAAGTAGGAAAATTGTTGTTATTGAAAGTGATGATTGGGGAATGATTCGCATGTCCTCACTAAAAAATATCGAAAAATTTAAAAATAAAGGATATAAAATCTCACAATGTCCTTATAATTCTAATGATTGCATTGAAAGTGATGAAGATATTAACGCATTAGCAGAAACTCTTTTATCTGTCAAGGATAGTAAAGGTAAGCCTCCAAAATTCACTATTAACAACGTTGTAGCAAATCCTGACTTTAATAAAATTAAAGAAGACAATTTTATTAACTACCATTATCAAAACTTCACTGAAACATTTAAAAATAATAAAGATTCTCAAAATGTTATGTCATTATACAAAGAAGGGATCAAAAACAACATATTTCAACCTCAACTTCATGCGCGTGAACATATTAATCTGAGATTATGGTTAAATCGATTACGAGAAAGTGATTCTAAAACTTTAGAGGCTTTCGATAATAATATGTATACAATTCACGAATCTGGACCAATAAGTGGACGAAAAAGTAATCTTGATGCATTTGGGAATAGTACAATCAAAGGAGATAATTTTAATTATAATAAAATAATTAAAGAAGCTCAGCAAATTTTTCGTGAAACCTGGGGTTTTAATTCAAAATCGTTTATTGCTCCTTGTTATGTTTGGCATCCATCACTTGAAAAAGTTTTGAAAAATGAGGGAATTGAATATTTACAAGGAGCACATGTTCAATTAATACCTACGGATAATACAACTTTTAAAATTAAAAAGAAGTATCATTACACAGGACAAAAAAATAAACATAATCAATGCTATTTAATTAGAAACTGTAGTTTTGAACCAACTGAGACTGGTAGAAATAATGCGGTAGAAAATACTTTAAAAGAAATTAAATTATCATTTCTCTTTAATAAACCTGCCATAATCAGCTCACACAGAATGAATTATATAGGAAGTATAAACCCTAACAATCGAAAAGAAAATCTAAAATTATTAGATCAACTTTTAAAGAAGGTAATTATGCTATGGCCTAATGTTGAGTTCATGAGTTCTGATCAATTAGGAAACTTAATTACAAATAAATGTGCGGAATAGTAGGCTTTATAGATTATTCTAAAAAACAGAATAAATCGACTCTTGAAAAAATGGTCGAAACACTTAAACACCGTGGCCCTGACAACAACGGTGTAGTATTATACGAAAATGAGATTGCTCATGTAGGTATGGGGCAAACTAGATTAGCCATTATTGATGTAAGTGATGATGGTCTTCAACCCATGGAATACAAACATCTTAGTATTGTTTATAATGGTGAAGTTTACAATTACAAAGAAATTAGAAATGAATTAATTCTTTTAGGTCATAAGTTTAATTCTAATTCTGATACAGAGGTAATATTACACGCTTTCGAAGAGTGGAATACCGAGTGCGTTCACAAGTTTATAGGAATGTTTGCATTTGTGATTTATGATAAACAGAACTTAATAGTACATGCTTTTAGAGATCGTGCTGGTGTAAAACCATTTTTTTACTACAAGAAAAACGGATTATTTTTGTTTGCATCTGAATTAAAAGCTTTTCATCAGCATTCTGGTTTTGAAAAAGAAATTGATATAGGTGCTTTAGTTGCTTATTTCGATTATGGTTACGTTCCATCTCCATATTGTATTTTTAAAGATACTCACAAGCTAGAACCAGGTCATTATATTAAAATGAATCTATCAAAAAATGATTTCAAAATAAAGGAATATTGGAATTCAGATACTTTTTATACTAAACCTAAATTAACACTAAGTTATGAAGAAGCGAAAAATGAATTGCATTCTTTGTTAAAGTCTGCATATAACTACAGAATGGTTGCTGATGTACCAGTAGGGGTTTTTCTTAGCGGAGGATATGACAGTACTTCAGTTGCTGCAATACTTCAAGCTTCTTCCAATTCTAAAATAAAAACTTTTACAATTGGTTTTGAAGAAGGAAATAATGAAGCACCTTATGCTAAAGAAAATGCTTCATTTTTAGGAACAGACCATCACGAATTTTATTGCACTGAAAATGAAGCTAAAGATATTATTAAAGATCTACCTTATTATTATGATGAGCCCTTCGGGGATAGCTCAGCTATACCAACAACTTTAGTTAGTAAATATGCAAAAAAGGAAGTTACTGTTGCCTTGTCTGCTGATGGGGGTGATGAAATATTTTGTGGATATGATGCTTATTCATTTATGTATAATAAAATGAATAAGATTAATAAAATACCCAAATTTATTAAACCTGCTTTAAAATCCACACTATTGTTTGGTTCAAAATTAATTCCAAATAGTAAGCATCGCTTAAAACATAAAGCTAAAATTTTTTCAAATGCCTTATCTGATGATGAATACGATATTGCTTTAGTAATTTATAAAGGAATGATTAATTTGCCGGATCACTTAAAAGTTAAGTTTTTACCAAAAAGAATAAACGAACTTAAAACATGTTTAGAAAAAAAGGAAAAATTATATCATTCAGTTTTAGAAATGATAATGGCTGTTGATTTTAAAATGTATTTGCAAAATGATATACTAACAAAAGTTGATCGTGCAACAATGTCAGTTTCACTAGAAGGGAGAGAGCCCATTTTAGATCACCGTATTCTAGAGTTTTCAGCTCAACTCCCATTAAACTTTAAATACGATGGTAAGACAACCAAACGTATTTTAAAGGATATTACACATGAATATATTCCTAAAAAAATGCTCGATAGACCTAAAGCTGGGTTCTCTTTACCTGTTGTTAAATGGCTAAATGAAGACTTAAGTTATTTAGTAGAGGAGTATCTTTCAAGAGAAGCTTTATCCATTTCTGGATTGTTTGATGAGAAATATTTAGATCAACAAATAAAACTATTTAAAACAGGAAAATTTCACTATATATCTTTTGTATGGAAACTTTTAATGTTTCAAATGTGGTATAAGAGGTGGATGGATTAGACATGAAAAGACCAAAATCAATATGCTTTATTGCCGGAGGCTTATCTGGAGGAGGTCAAGAACGTGCCTTATCAAATCTAGCGAATCAATTTGCTAAAAAAGGACATGAGATTACAATAATTTGTCTTTTTAAATCAGAAATTTTTTTCAAAATGAACTCGACAATACATATTATTTGGCCAAAACAAGATAGAGAATCTAGTAATAAATATGTGTATGCTTTAAAATTGATTCCATATATAAGGAGAAATATTGTGAGTGCCAATCCAGACACGGTAGTATCCTTTGGTGACTGGTTTAACTCTTATGTTATTATAGCTACGCGATTTTTAAATAAGCCGGTTTATATTACTAATAGAATGGGACCTAATATAAATTTTGGAAAATTTATGGAGTTTTTCAATAATTTCACCTACAAAAAAGCTACGGCTATGGTTGTTCAAACCAACAGAGCAAAAGATATTATGCTAAATAAATACGGAGTGAAAGATATTCGAGTAGTTCCTAACGGTGTTAAACGTATGAAAATACTAAACCGTACACATGAAAATGTTATAATTACTGTGGGTAGGCTTTCAAAAGAAAAAGGGCATGCAGTACTAATTGAAAGTTTTTCTAAATTAAAGAATAAGAGTTGGAAATTGGACATAGTAGGAGATGGTCCGGAAAGAGAAACCCTAGAAAAATTAGTTACAGATTTAGAGCTACAGAAGCGAGTATGTTTTTACGGACACAAAAAAGATTTTAAAGAGTTATTAGCTTCGGCATCTATATTTGTATTGCCTTCTTTCTATGAAGGATTTCCAAACGCGTTAATCGAAGCGATGTCTGTACCATTAGCCTGTGTTTCTAGTGATTGTGTAGCTGGACCAAGGGAAATAATCAACCATGGTGAAAATGGTTTTTTATTTGAAACAGGAAATAGTGATGAATTATCAGTTATTTTAGATGAGTTAATTTCAAACCCTTCAAAATTAGCAATGATAGAGAAGAACGCATCTGCTGTGGTCGATAACTATAATTTTGAAGCTGTGGCGAATCAGTTTTTAAATGAGATACTAAACGAATCAAAGTAAATATAAAAGGTTGTTGTAACTATGTTAAATAAATTACGTAAAAATTTAAGTAACTCTATAGGTTGGTCTACAAAAAGAAGGCTTGTTATTTTAGAATCAGATGATTGGGGCAGTATTAGAACTCGATCTAAAGCTGATTACGATTCTATGCTTGCTAAAAAAATAGCTGTAGATAGGTCAAACTTTACGAGGTATGATAGTTTAGAGTCAAACGATGATTTAGAACGTTTATTCGAAACGCTGTATAAATATAAAGATTTTAGAGGTTCTTGCGCTGTATTTACTCCAATGTGTGTAGTTGCTAATCCAAATTTCGAATCTGTAAGAGAATCAAATTTCAATGAATATCACTACGAATCGTTTACAGAAACGTGTAATCGATACCCCAATCACGATCGTGTACATGAATTATGGTTGAATGGTATTAAGAACAAAACATTTATACCACAATTTCATGGTAGAGAACATTTAAATGTTAAAAGATGGATGGATGGATTAAAAGCCAGAGATAAAGGATTACATATTATGTTTGAGCATCAATCAATAGGAGCTAGTTATTTTGATAATAAACAAATTACAGAACATTTAGCAGCATTTTCTCCAAAAAAGAAAGAAGATATAACTTATTATTCTTCAGTGATAAATCAAGGATTATTCTTATTTGAGGAGTTATGTGGTTACAAGGCAAGCTACTTTGTTGCATCTAATAGCCCTGAACCTAAGATTACTGAAAAAGACTTAAAAGAAAATGGTATTGAATATTTAACAAGATATAAACTTCAAAAATACCCATTGGGAGATGGTAAATTTGAAAATGAATTCAATTGGTTGGGAAAAATCAATAAATTAGGACAAATAATTATAACACGTAATTGTGGATTTGAACCATCTGATAATTCAAAGTCAGATTGGGTAGATTCTTGCCTTGCCGACATTAAGAATGCCTTTTATTGGAATAAACCGGCTGTAGTGAGTACTCATAGAGTAAATTATGTTTCAGGAATTGTAGAAAAAAATGGTGTTTCAGGAATTATTGAACTGAGTAAGTTGCTAAAACGAATTATAAAAATATGGCCAGATGTTGAATTTATTACTTCAAATGAACTAGGAGATTTAATTAAGGAATCAAAAAATGCGTAAATTATTACAAATAAATTCGGTTGTTAATAGTGCTTCAACCGGAAAAATTACAGAACAAATTAGTGATAAAGCAATTCAAAATAACTGGACTAGTTATATTGGATACGGAAGATATGCAAACTCCAGTTCTGCAGAATTAATAAAAATTGGAAATAGGGTAGATTTTTACGGACATATTTTTAAATCATTTATTTTAGGGAAACATGGTCTTGGTTCAAAAGAAGCTACTAAAAATTTTATTGAAGAAGTACTAGATATAAAGCCAGACATTATACATTTACACAATATTCATGGTTATTACCTCAATTATGAAGTCCTTTTTAGATTTTTGAAAAGTTTCAATGGTGAAATTGTTTGGACATTACATGACTGTTGGAGTTTTACTGGTCATTGCTCTTATTTTTCCGATATCAATTGCAATAAATGGATTTCTGGTTGTAAGACTTGCCCAAAGTTAAAAAACTATCCTAAATCATTAATTTTAGACACTTCAAAAACAGCATATCATTTAAAGAAATCACTTTTTTCTAATTTAGATAATTTGCAAATTGTAACTGTCTCTGAGTGGTTACATAATTTGGTATCTACTTCTTTTTTAAAGGATCATTCAATTGTTACAATTAATAATGCTGTAGATTTATCTGTCTTTAAACCAAAGGAGATTAATAGTCACTTAATTAAAAAATATAATATTTCAAATAAGTTTATCATGATTGCTGCTGCTACAGCATGGAGTAAAAACAAAGGTTTTGATGATTATCTAGAATTATCTTCTTTATTAAGTGATGATGAAATTATAGTATTGATTGGTTTAAAAGATAATGTAATTAAAAAACTACCTTTCAATATCATTGGAATTTCTAGAACAGAAAACCAAATGGAATTAGCAGATTGGTATAATATTGCAGATGTAGTTTTAAATCTTTCATATCAAGAAACTTTTGGAATGACTAGCGCAGAAGGATTTGCGTGCGGAAAACCTACGATTGTTTATAATGTGACTGCAAGCCCTGAACTTGTTTCAAAAGATGAGTTAGGGTACATTATTGAACCAGGAATTATAAGTGAGGTTTATAAAGCTGTAGAAAAAATAAAAAAAAATGGTAATTTTTTTTATTCAGATGCTTGTAGAAAAAATGCATTAGAAAAGTATAATAAGGAAACTCAATTTCAAAAATATATAGAACTCTACGATAAATTATTAAATAAATAAAATCTCATTATCTTGAAAATTGTAGAACTCACGCTAAAAATTTCTATAATTATTTTTACTTATTACATGAAATATATTAAGATCTATAATAAATTATTAAAATTATGAAAATATTATTTCTTTCAATTTCAACTGCAATTCGAAATTTAAACAAAAGAGGAGGTATTTTCAATGATTTGTTGAATGAGTTTATAAAAAATGATAATGAACTTTATATAGTTTGCCCATCTGAAAGAAGATTTAAAAAACAAACAAATTATTCAATAACCAATAATATACATACTCTTGAGGTAAAAACACTTAATATTACAAAGTCAAGTTTTTTAGAAAAGGGAATTGCAACTTTATTAATACAACATCAGTACAATAGGGCCATAAATAAATATTTTGAGTGTGTAAATTTTGATTTAATTTTGTATGCAACGCCTCCAATAAGTTTTGGCTCGTTAATTAAAAAGTTGAAAATTAAGCATAATTGTAAATCTTACTTAATGCTTAAAGATATTTTCCCACAAAATGCAGTTGACTTAGGTATGATAAAGCAAGGAGGTTTTCTTCATAATTATTTTAAAAGAAAAGAAAAATTTTTGTATTCAGTTTCTGATCACATTGGTTGCATGTCAAAAGCTAATATTGAATATTTATTATGTCATAACGAAATTGAAAAAGAAAAACTTGAAATATGCCCAAATGCAATAAATATAATTAACAGAAAAACAGGTTATTCAAAAGAAGAAATATTTGATAAGTATAATATACCAAAAAATCTGCCTGTTTTTTTATTTGGTGGTAATTTAGGTCCTGCACAGGGAATTAGTTTTCTGTTAGAAGTCTTAGGTTCAAATAAAAACCGAACGGATTGTTTTATTCTTATTGTTGGTGGTGGAAGTAAAAGTATTTTAATTCAAAAATGGATAAAACTTAATAATCCTTGCAATATTAAATATATAAATCATTTGGAACGTGAAGAGTACGATTTGTTAGAGTTTTTTTCTGATGTTGGAATGATTTTTTTAGATAGTAGGTTTTCTATTCCGAACTTTCCATCCAGAATTTTATCATATATGGAATGTAAATTACCTTTGTTGATAGCTACAGACGACGCTTCAGATTTAGGAGATATTGCAAAAAAAAATGAGTTTGGTATTTGGTCTGAGTCTAATGATATTAATCATTTTAATAAAAATTTAGATTTTTATATAAATAATAGTGAAAATCGAAAACAAATGGGAATTAATGCTTATAATTTTCTAACAAAAAATTACCATGTTTCCCGCAGTTATGATACAATTATGAAACATTTTAAATAAAATAATCATTAATTAAAGATTTTATGAGTTACATTTTTGTGAAAAATATATTAGACATTATATTTTCATTATGCCTTTCATTCATTATTGCACCTATTTTAATATTCTCTATGATATTAATTAAGTTTGAAACAAAAGGTCCTGTATTTTTCACTCAAGATAGAGTAGGCAAAGATGGTGTCATTTTTAAAATCTTTAAATTAAGAACTATGAAGCACAATAATCAACAAATGAAGGCACAAGTTTTTCTTAATAATTTAGATGTAACCAGAGTAGGTTTTTATTTGAGAAGATTTAAAATAGATGAATTACCACAAATATTTAATGTACTACTGGGACAGATGTCCTTAATAGGACCTAGACCATGTCTTCCTTCATTATTGGAAACTTTTGATGAAACTGCAAAATTCAGATTAAAATTAAAACCTGGATTAACTGGTTGGTCGCAAGTAAATGGAAATATTTATAATTCTTGGTCCATAAGATGGAAGCTTGATAAATATTATGTAGAAAACTTATCATTCTTTCTAGATTTACGTATTTTTATAGCAACTTTGAGTGTAATTATATTAGGAGAAGAAAAATGAAAGTAATAGTTATAGGCGCTGTTGGTACAACAGCCATTACGATTGAAATGCTATATAAGCACAATTTTAATATTGTTGGTGTTTTAGCACATGAGCCTATTAATAAAAAAAGAGTTTCTGGACTAAACGATATTAAATCATTATGTACTAAACTTGAGCTTAAATATGATGGTTTCCGTAAAATAAATGATACAAAACACATTGATTGGGCAAAAGATAAAAAACCTGAAATTATCTTTGCTGTAGGTTTTTCACAGTTACTCTCCAAAGAATGGTTGTTAATGTCAAAACATGGGTGTGTAGGCTTTCATCCATCACACTTGCCAATTGGTAGAGGTAGGGCACCCGTAGCTTGGGCTATTTTAGAACAAAAGAAAGCCGCAGCTAACTTTTTTTTAATGGGTGAAGGAGCGGATGATGGTCCAATATTTGTGCAAGAAGTCTTTGATATCAATGATAACGATGATGCTGAATCATTTGGACTAAAGCTAAAGATTCATATTAGAAAAGCACTTGACAACTGGTTGCCAAATCTAAAAAATGATATTATACAACCAATTATTCAAGACGAATCAAAAGCTACATACTACGGCAAACGAGAACCTTGTGACTCACTAATAGATTGGAGTAGTAACGCATTTGAAATTGATAGATTGATAAAAGCTTCAACAGTTCCTCACAATGGCTCATTTACCTTTTTTAAGGACAAACTAGTAATTATATGGAAAGCAAGTATAAGTATTAATAATAATTATAAAGGTACTATAGGAAGAGTACTATTAATTGATGAGGAAAAACTTCTAGTTCAATGTGGTTTCAACACAAGCTTGTGGATTGAAAAATTTGAAGTTATAGATAATTGTAATATTAAAATTGGTGATAAACTAGGGAGTTTACACAATAATAAATTAGATGAACTAATAAATAACTTAATTTGGAATAAATGAAAAGAATTCTAGTAATCGCTCCACATGCAGACGATGAAATTCTCGGTTGTGGTGGAACTATATCAAAACTGGTTAAACATGGTAATCAAGTTTCAGTAATTATAATGACTAATGCTAATAAAAGTGATCCTGTAAAGTACACTCTAGAGAAATTATCAAAAATAAGAAAGGCTGCAGTTAAAGCCAACAAGTTATTAGGTGTTAAGGAAATTCTTTTTGAAGATTTTCCCGCACCAGTTTTAGACCAATTTCCTGCTAATAAGATAGCTGAATCATTACATCAATTATTTATGAAAAAGAAATATGATATTATTTATGTTCCCCACAGAGGTGATATTCATAATGATCATAAGGTTATTTTTGATGCAGCTTTAGTTGCAGCAAGACCTGTCGGAAATTATTCTGTGAAGGAAATTTATGCTTATGAGACTCTATCGGAAACAGAATGGGCTCACCCATATGCCTCTGAAATATTTTACCCAACTGTATTTGAATCCTTAGACATTACTGACTTTGAGTTAAAGATTAAAGCGATGATGTGCTATGATTCACAGCTTCGTGATTTCCCAGCTTCTAGATCAATTGAATCCCTAGAAGCCCTAGCGAAATTTCGTGGTTGTACCATTCAGGTCAATAGAGCTGAGTCTTTTATGTTAATCAGAAAAATAAATTGAAACAATTATAATGAAAAATATTGCAATTATCGGTGCAGGAGGTTTTGGAAAAGAAGTAGCTTGCATTATTAATAAAATTAATGAGATAAAACCTACTTGGAAACTTATTGGATTTTTTGATGACGGAATGAAAATTGGAAGTCAAGTTTCACATTTTGGTAAAATTTTGGGTAACACTGAGGATTTGAATTTGTGGAAAGACGATTTGTCAATCGTATTCGCAATAGGGAATCCAAACATTATTAAAATAATTGTATCTAGTTTTAGTAATAAATTTTTAGACTTTCCGAATTTGATCCACCCTGAAGTATTTTTTGCAGATAAAATATCTTTAAACATGGGAAAAGGAAATGTGGTTGTTAGGGGTTGTTCATTCTCTGTTGACGTAGATGTTGGTGATTTTAATCAATTCAATAGTTTTTCTGCTCTAGCTCACGATGTTAAAGTAGGTTCGTTTAATGTTTTTATGCCTCTTACTAGAGTCTCTGGTGAAGTAAAAATTGGCAATTTTAACGCATTTGGAATAGGCACTATAATACTTCAAAAGATTAAAATAGGAAATAGAGTTAAAGTAGCCCCCAGTAGTGTGGTAATGAGAAAAACTAAAGATGATTGCTTTTACATGGGTAATCCTGCAAAAAAAACAATTTTATAAGTATGGCAATATTTAACTACAATAATATTAGAATAGCAGGAATTAGCTGTGTAGTTCCAAAAAATGTTATAAAAACTAGTTCTTACAAAGATATTTTTGGTAATGAAGAGGTAGAGAAATTCATCAAGCTAACTGGCATAACAAAGACTAGAAGAACTGAAGAATTTCAGACTGCATCGGATATGGCTACTACTGCTGCTCGTCATCTTATAGATAAGAAAAACCTTGATCCAAATGAAATTAAGGCACTAGTTTTTGGTACCCACAGTCCAGATTATAGAAGACCTGCATCCGCTTTTATTATTCAAAAACAATTAGGAATTTCAACGGAGGCTGTTGTGTTTGATATTAGTTTAGGCTGTTCAGCTGCAGTTTATGGTCTTCAGGTTGTAGCCTCAATGATGGCTAATTCTGACATAGATAAAGCTATTTTAGTGGTTGGTGATACTGCCGGAAAAACTACTAATCCTAAAGATAGGGCTTCGATAATGTTAATAGGTGAGGCTAGTACAGCAATATTGTTAGAAAAAACTACAGAATCAGTTCCAATGACCTCTTTAATGCGTTCAGATGGTGAAGGATACAGATATTTAATAGTACCCGCGGGCGGATATCGTAATTTAAATGCGCATAAAGAGGAAGAGATTTGTCATGATGGTAATCCTCGTTCTTTATACAATTCATTTATGCAAGGGACATCAGTATTCACATTTACTATTTCTGATGTGCCTAAAGCTATAAAGGATTATATGCTAATAACCAATACCAGTGTTGAAGATTATGATTCTTTTGCTTTCCATCAGGCAAATCTTCTGATATTGAAACAAATTGCAAAGAAAATAAAGATTCCAACTGAGAAAATGCCAATTACACTTTCTTCTTATGGTAATACATCTGGAGCTTCACCATTGTTAACATTATGTGATACTTATGGAGATATCGAAGGAAGGGATATTAAAATTATGATGATTGGTTTTGGAGTAGGAATCTCATGGGGAGTCACTTCATTCGAAATTAATTCATCTGATATCTTTCCAATTATTGAAGATGACACGATATTTGATGAGGGAATAATTCAATCTGTTTCAAAACTATAATAAATAATTTTTATATTCATGATGAATATCAATGTACTTCAATATCTAGAATTTTCAGTAAATAAAGTCCCTGATAAAATTGCGTTTACTGATCAAAAGAATCAAATTACCTATAAAGCGTTAGGTCTAAGCTCCAAGCGAATAGGATCGGAAATATATCGAAAAACAAATGGACAAATTCGACAACCTATAGTTGTTTTTGTAGATAGAAACATTGAAAGTTTAGTAGCCTTTATGGCTGTTGCCTACAGTGGTAATTTTTATGTTCCAATCGATATTCAAATGCCAAAGAGTAGAGTAGAGTTGATTCTAGAAACCTTGCAACCTTCAGGAATGATTGTAACTAAGGAGAGTAAATCATTTTCTGAAAAAGTAGCTCCAAAACTTATTGCAATTGATTATGAAGAATTTGCAACAAAAGGTACAATAGATGAAGAAATATTAAAAAATATCAGAAATAAAATCATTGATAAAGACCCGATTTATGCAACGTTCACATCAGGTTCTACAGGTATCCCTAAAGGAGTTCTTACCTGTCATCAATCTGTAGTAGACATGACTGAGGCTCTCTGTGAAACATTTGATTTTTCAGAAGAAAATATATTTGGTAATCAAAATCCATTCTATTTTGATGCTTCAATAAAAGATATATATAGTAGTTTAAAATGTGGTTCAACAATGCACATATTGCCAAAATCATATTTTATGATGCTTGGGGAATTAGTAACTTATATTGTAGAAAATAAAATAGATACAATTTTGTGGTCTGCAGCGGCAATTGCGTTGCTGGCAAATTCAAAAGCATTTGAAGATAAGAAACCAAGCACTTTAAAAAATGTAATGTTTTCGGGTGAAGTAATGCACAACAAAGTATTGAACTATTGGAGGAAAAATTCACCAAATACAAAATTTGTTAATTTATATGGTCCCACCGAAATAACATCAGTTTGTACTTACTTTATAATTGAAAAACCATATGAAGATGATGAAGTGTTACCAATTGGAATTCCTTTCCGTAATTGTGAAGTCTTGATATTAAATGATGATAATAAAATGGTTCAGGATGATGAAAGTGGAGAACTGTGTGTGAAAGGAAGTTGTTTGGCTTTAGGTTATTATAACAATGCAGAGAAAACATCAGAAGCATTCATTCAAAACCCTTTAAATCCGCATTTTCCAGAAATAATTTACAGAACTGGCGATATTGCTAAATTTAATGAATTTGGTGACATAATGTTTATCTCAAGAAAAGATAATCAAGTAAAACATATGGGACAGAGAGTTGAATTAGGAGAGATTGAAATTATTCTAAACGCTATGGATAAGGTTGATGCTTCCATTTGTTTTTATGATCATAAATTGCAGAAGATAGTTGGTGTATTTCAGGGGAAAGATGCGGATAGTAAATATATTTACACAGAACTAAGGAATAAGGTATCAAAGTTTATGTTTCCTAATATTTTAATCAAGCAATCAGGCCTTCCGTACAATATGAATGGAAAGATTGATAGAGCTTTTTTAAAAAAACAATATGAAAACAATCTATTAATATAGATATGAAACTAAAAGCGGTTAAAAATATCATTTTATTAGAAAAAATTATCGAAGAACATTCATTAAAAGACTGCTTAACTAATAATTATATATTATCTCAAGATTTTAAACTGTATATAGAAAAAAATAATATTTATTACTGGAATGAAAATTCAAATTTGTATTTATTTGTCAAAAAAGAGGGGTTTTATAGATTATACTATCTAATTAATAATGTAGATGCTCAGAATGATTTTTCAGAGATTAAAATTGTACTTGAGATTATTTACAGAGGAAAAAATAAGATGCCTTTGGAGCATATTAAGTATTGGAAAAAAAATAATTTTTTTAGTCACTTGACGAGAGATTGCTATTTTTTAAATGCAGCTTCCATTTCACCAAATTATAATAAACTTGAAGGAGTAACAATTGAACCCCCAAAAAATAAAGAGGATATTTTAATTGCTAAAAAATTAATAGATGAAAATTTAGATTTATATACTGGCGATAGATTGTCATTGCAAGAAATTGAAAATTTTGTTTCACGTGGCTTATTGTTTTGTGCTTATAAGAACGATTTGATGTGTGGGATGTTACAGGCAGATTTAAGAAATAACATTTATTGGTTGGGTCATATTGTAGTTCACAAAGATTATAGAGGAATGGGATTGGCTAATTTATTAGTTGACAACTATCTTAATGAAGGATTAAAGTTACAAGTTAGGCAATTTCAATTATGGGTGATTGATGTGAATATTCCAGCGGTGACCCTATATAAAAAAAGAGGTTTTGCCTACTTAAATAAGTCAACTACTTCAATGTTATCAATTAATAGTTAATATATATGATGAAAGAGTATCTTTTTTTAAATATTTTATTAGATTTATTTACTGTTATACTACCTACTATATTTTTGAGCCATTTAAGTTATTACTACTTTGAGGTAAAATTTATAAAACTAAAAGATAAATTAACCATCCCAACAATTATAAAATAATGGAAAAATTATTAAAGATTTTAACTGAAGTAAGACCAGATATTGAATTTGAAAATGAAAAAAAATTAATGGATGAGGGAGTTTTAGATTCATTTGATGTTGTAAGTATAATCTCTGAATTGAATGATGCTTTTGATATTCACATTAGGGTAAATCACCTAACTCCTGAAAACTTTAACTCAGTCGAAGCAATCATGGCTTTAGTGACAACATTACAAACTAAATTATAAAACATGCTTAAAAATAAAAAGATATTATTCTTTGGTACTAATAATGAGATTTCGATAGCAATTATTGAAAATTTCCTAAAGCAAAATGCTATCGTTACCTTTGTCAGTCAAAATGAATTTACGGATATTGGCATCTTAGATAGAATCCCAAAAAATTATTTTGTTAAAGATTATTATTCGACTGAAAAAATCGAAGATATTTTTAAAACTGAGTTAAAAAATGAAAACGGTTTTGACGGAATTGTATTTGGTGGTGGTATAGGCGGTGTAAGGCCTATAAAATTAAATAAAATTGATTTTGTTAAAACAATGTTTGATGCTAATGTTTTCTCATTTATGGAATTAATGAGACATATTGTTAAAAGAGATTTTTTGAATGATGGCGCAAGTATTGTAGGATTGTCCTCGGTAAGTAGCGTAAAAGGATTAAAGTCTAAAGAAGTGTATTCTGCCTCCAAAGCTGCTTTGGAAGCAGCTATAAGAGCGTGTGCTGCTGAATTATCGGATCGACATATTCGAGTTAATTCAATTCAAAAAGGATGGGTGACATCTGATATGAATTTAGATTTCATTAAAGACAATAGAAGTCTAAATGATGATAGTGATTTAAAAAAACAGCTATTAGGCCCCATAGAACCACAAGAACTAGCAAATCTTGTTGTATTTTTGCTAAGTGATCAAGTTAAAACAATTACCGGAACTTCAATTGTTTTGGATGGGGGATATAGTTTGTAATTATGGAAGATTTTTTAGATTTTAAAAACAAAACAATTTTAATCACTGGTGCATCAGCAGGTATAGGCTTTTCAACAGCTGTTTTACTGGAATCCTTAGGCGCAAACCTAGTACTTCATGCGTCAAAAGAAGAAAGTATAAAAAAACTGAAAACTATTTTTAAATCAAATCGACATCTATTTTTTCAAGCTGATTTTTCAAACCCATATGATATTGAAAGTAAATTTAAAGAAATAGTATTAGGTATAAAGTTTGATGGTTATGTAAACTGTGTAGGAATTCGATCCAGGAGACCAATTAATTTAATAAAACCGTCACATACAAATCAAATCTTAAACACAAATATCACTTCTTTCCTAGAGATGGTAAGGGTTATAACAAAAAAAAATCAATTTAACCCAGGTTTGAGTATTGTTTCTATCTCTTCAATTTCATCTACTGTTGGTGGTAGTAGTGTTACAATTTATGCAGCATCTAAAGCAGCAATTGATGCTGCAATTAGATGTTTGGCAAAGGAATTACATAAAAAGAGCATCAGAATTAATTCAGTTATTTCTGGACAAATAAACACAGAGGCTTACAAAGATCTGATGAATTCTAAGACAGATAAAATAGATCAAGTATTGGAGCGTCAATATCTAGGTTTGGGTGAACCTGAAGATGTAGCTAATGTAATTCTATTTTTATTAAGCGAAAAATCCAAATTTATTACGGGAAGCTCAGTTCCTGTGGATGGAGGTTTTTTAAGTTAATTAACAATGTAAATATAAAATTATGACAAATAAAGAAATTATTAATTTGATAGAAGATACTTTTGAAATTGATATAAACACTCTTTCTAAAAATAGTTCACTTCAAGATATTCCTGAATATGACTCTATGGCAAAATTATCATTGATCATACTTGCGGATGATGAATTTGATAAAAAACTTACAGGAGAGATTATTAGAGATTTTAAAACAGTAGGTGACATCGTTGAGTTTTTAAAACAGTAGTATTTTTTAGATGATTACTATTAATCGTTTTGAGCATTTAGAATTTACTTCAAATACTTATTTAATAAGACATCAATTGTTTAATGATAATGTTTATTTGATTGATGCAGGAAATTCGCAAGAAGTGTTAGATGCTCTGATGCCGAATCAAAAAGTTAAAGGAATTTTCCTGACACACGCACATTTTGATCATATTTGTGGAATAAATAATATCATTGATCGATTTCCAGAATGTATTGTTTACTGCTCAGAATATGCTCACATGGGACTACTTTCCGAAAAACTAAATCTTTCTTTTTATCATTTAGAACCTATTGTGTTTAAAGGGGATAATGTAAGTTTGATATTTGAAGGAATGTCAATAGAATTGTTTACAAATTGTCATCTTAAAGTTTTAGAAACTACAGGTCATAATAAAGGTAGTCTTTCATTTATTATTAACGATGGAATATTTACGGGTGACTCATTGATACCTGGAATTCCAGTTGTAACGAAGTTGAAAAGTGGAAATAAAGAGGACGCGAAAAAAAGTATTCAATTAATTTATCAACTACTTAGACCAGAACAGGTTATATATCCTGGCCATGGCCCAATTTTTAAAAATTCAGAAATAGATTGGAGTTTATTTAATTAATTATGGTAGGAATCGATATTGAATCAATTACAAGGATAGAATATTTACTAAGAAATAAACCTAAGATTATTAATAAGTTTTTTTCCAATTATGAATGGGAATATGCTGAGAAAAAAGCAAATATGTCTCAAACATTAACAGGTATTTGGTGTGCAAAGGAGGCTGTTGTAAAAGCTTATTCTAATACTAAACCCATCTTAATAACGGATGTGAAACTTAAACACTACCTCAGCGGTAAACCTTATGTCTATTCAATTTCCAATAAAAAAATAATTTCAACTCTAAAAATTAGTATTAGTATTTCTCATACCAAAGATTATGCAACAGCAGTAGCCATAATTCATTAACTTTAAAAATAATCCTAATTCTTAGATTTACTATATTGTGTTTAATAAATTTGTGTAAATTATTAACTAAGTGATAATTTCATTTGATAAAAATGACTGACAAAATTTGGCTTTCCTCCCCTCATATGGGTGGTAATGAAATGAAATATGTGCAACAAGCATATGATAGTAATTGGGTTGCTCCACTAGGACCTAACGTAACTGGTTTTGAAACTGCATTAGAAAAATATATATGTAATGATATGAAGGTAGCTTGTTTATCATCTGGCACTTCAGCAATACATTTAGCTTTAATTCTTGCAGGAGTAAAAAAAGACGATGAGGTCCTGTGCCAAAGTTTTACCTTCTCAGCCTCTGCAAACCCTATAACATATCAAGGAGCTAAGCCAATTTTTATTGATAGTGAAATAACTACTTGGAATATGTGCCCAGTTGCTTTAGAAAATGCAATAAAAGACAGAATTTTGAGAGGAAAGAAACCAAAAGCTATTGTTTTGGTTCACTTGTATGGAATGCCTGCCAAAATAGATGAAATTTCTGCTATTGCCAGCAAATATAAAATTAAGTTGATAGAAGACGCAGCAGAAGCACTAGGGGCTACCTATAAAGGTCAAAAATGTGGCTCATTCGGTGATTTTGGGATTCTTTCTTTTAATGGAAATAAAATTATAACCACATCTGGTGGTGGCGCATTAGTTTGCCATACTGAAAAAGATAAACAAAAAGTAATTTTTCTTGCTACACAAGCCAGAGATACTGCAGCACATTACCAACATTCAGAGATTGGGTATAATTATAGAATGAGTAATATACTGGCGGGCATTGGTAGGGGGCAAATGGAGGTATTGGATTCTCATATAAGACTTCGTAGATCTATGAATCAATTTTATCAGGCATTATTCAATGATGTAGATGGGATAACTGTTTTTAAAGAGCCAGCAGAAGACTATTTTTCTAACTTCTGGTTGAGTTGTATTATTATAGATTCAAAAATCACTGGTTTTAATCGTGAAAGCCTTCGGTTACATTTGGAAAAAAGTAATATAGAATCAAGGCCTTTATGGAAGCCCATGCACTTGCAACCTATTTTTAATGATTCTCCCTATTATGGAGAAAACGTAGCAGAGACCTTATTTGAAAATGGATTGTGTTTGCCTTCTGGTTCTAATTTAACGGATGTTGATAGAGAGAGGATTAAAAAATCTATACTAAATATCTTTAACAAATAAAGAATCACAATTGAATTGTCTAGTTTTTAAGTTTCTGTTTTGTTAATTTTTATATAATAATTATACATAGATCAATATGAAAAAACTACTTCAAATACTACTTAAAAATAATTATCCATATGGACTAAAGTTATTTCTTGACTTTTTTTTCTTATTAATTATTGTTTATTCGATGTATCAAATAATTGATTTACCAATTTTATATTCTAATGTATTATCATATATAATTTTGCCTTTTATTTCAGTTATTATGTTATCTATACTCAGAGTATATAGTACTATGTACAGATATTTCAATATAAATAATATTCTTAGTTTATTAATAGGAATTATTTTAAGTTTTTTTACTTTTTTCATATGTGCAGGTAATTTTGAAAAAACATCAGTAATAAATCAAATATTGCTTTTCTTTTTTTCATTTTCTTTTTTGGCTTCTTATAGAATGTTAATTAAAGCTGTTTTTTCAAAAGCCAATGAAGTAAGCAAAAGTGTAGAAAATATAATGATTTTTAGTGCAGGTAAAAGTGGAGTTCTTACTAAAAGAGCATTTTATAATAGTCCAGACTTTAAAATACTAGGTTTTATTGATGATGATAAGTATAAAATTGGAAAGATTCTTGATGGGGTCACTGTTTTTAAAATAGGGGCTAAGCTAAATAAGTTTATTATTGATAATAATATTTCCAAAGTTATTATTTCTACTGAAAAATTATCCATTAACAGGCAAGGATTTGTATTTAGATATTTTCAAAAATTAGGCATTCAAGTATTAAAACTTCCACCTATTAAATTATGGGTTAATGGAATTCCAAATATTAATAAATTAAAAGAAATCAAAATAGAAGACTTACTCAGTAGAGGGGAAATAATAATTGATAATAAAAAAAACAACCTCCTTTACAGAGAAAAATCTATACTAGTTACTGGAGCAGCTGGCTCTATAGGGTCAGAAATTATAAGACAACTAATTAAATTCAAACCTTCTAAAATTATCTTACTAGATAATGCAGAAACCCCAATGTTTAATATTAAAAAAGAATTAGATTTAATTTCTAATAAAATAGATGTTCAATATTATGTTGATTCGATTTCTGATAAAAAAGCTTTAAAGAAAATTTTTTCACTTAGTAAAATTGATATTATTTTCCACGCTGCTGCCTACAAACATGTTAACATGATGGAAGCAAACCCTAGAACTTCTGTTTTAAATAATGTATACGGTACCAAATTAATTGTTGATTTTTCGATTGAATATAGTGTAAAGAAATTTGTGTTAATTTCATCTGATAAAGCGGTTAACCCAACTAACGTTATGGGTGCTTCAAAAAGAATTTGTGAATTATATTTAGCTTCAAAAGTCAAGAATAAAAAAAATAAGACAAATCTGATCATAACTAGATTTGGAAATGTATTAGGCTCAAATGGCTCTGTAGTTCCTATATTTGAGCAACAAATAGAAAGTGGCGGTCCAATCACGATTACTCATCCTGACATAGTGAGATATTTTATGACAATACCTGAAGCAAGTCAACTGGTACTTGAAGCCGGTTCAATGGGTAAAGGAGGAGAAATTTTTGTTTTTGATATGGGAGAACCAGTTAAAATATTTGACTTAGCTTCTAATATGGTTACTCAAAAAGGTTTAAAGGTCGGAAAAGAAATAAATATTGAGTTTACTGGACTAAGACCTGGAGAAAAATTATATGAAGAATTATTACTAGATTCCGAGGATTTACTTAAAACTTATAATGATTTAATATATATTGCAAAGAAGGAATTTGTTGATAAAGAAGTGTCAGATTTAATAGATGATTTAATTAATTTAGCAAATAATTCCTATGATCATTTTCAAATTGTTAGTTTAATGAAAAAAATTGTTCCAGAGTATATTTCTAATCATTCAGAGTTTCAAATTTTAGATAACAATGATTAAAACATTTTATAGATTAATAATTTATTTCTTTTCAAGATTTTTTAAGACAGACAATATTTCTGATAAATTTCCTATTTCAATTAAAGCCATTATCATTGATGATAATAAAGTTCTTTGTTTAAAAAACGAAAGAAACGAATGGGATTTACCTGGAGGAAAAATTGAATTTAATGAAGATATTGAGAATTGTTTAATTAGAGAAATCAAGGAAGAAACAAATTTAAGTGTTGAAAATTTAAATATTTTAAAACCTTTAAACTTGAAAATTAATGATGTTTCTGTGCTAGTTCTAATTTATTTAGCCAGTATTTCTTGTGACTCTCCAGTTATCATTTCTCATGAACATTCTGAATATGATTTTTTTTCTAAATCTGAAATTGTGAATTTAAATCTTCTCGAAAATTATAAAAACCTTATTGAAGACTTGATTTAAAGTTATCATTTCTTTTACATTAATTTTTTCTCCAATATTTGAAGTCATAATTTTACTAACTTATTTTTTGCATTAAAGTTTAATTACTTTTTAATTAATTTTTTTTAGAAAACACTTCGGACTGTACTCTCAAATTTTAAAATATTTTTTCGTTAGTTTTCTTCAAGGCTTGTTATTATAAATCTTCATTTATTATTTGTAATTTTTAATTACAAAATAATATACTCACCAATTATGAAGATATCAATCAACATACATTTAAAAAATTTCATTTTCTAAACTAGATTTTCTTTAGAAAGAATTACTAACTTTGGAATATGAAAGGAATTATACTTGCTGGTGGTAATGGTACTAGAATGTACCCAATCACAAAAAGTGTTTCAAAACAACTATTGTGTGTTTACGATAAACCCATGGTTTATTATCCGCTCGCTACTTTAATTTCAGCTGGAATTAAAGATATTCTTATTATTTCTACCCCTCAGGACTTGCCTAGCTATATTAAATTATTAGGATCTGGAAATCAGTTGGGTATTAAGATCTCTTATATAGAACAATTTAAACCAGAGGGTTTAGCTCAAGCTTTTATTATAGCTGAAGATTTTATCGGTTCTGAAGACGTTTGTATGGTTCTTGGAGATAATATTTTTCATGGAAATGGCTTTAATGAATTGTTAGTTAATACAGTTAAAGAAGTTAAACAATCCAAAAAGGCTACTGTTTTTGGGTATTATGTAA
>Ga0209532_1000429_pt1 | contig 36272 bp, 43 predicted proteins | sample COG_02_FD_184746 | JGI IMG/M metagenome (GOLD analysis project Ga0209532, IMG submission 184746) | Pelagic Microbial community sample from North Sea - COGITO 998_met_02 (SPAdes) (version 2) | ecosystem: Environmental > Aquatic > Marine > Neritic zone/Coastal water | place: Helgoland, sampling... | reverse complement strand
GGCTGATCGCGAAGAGGAGACTTTGATGGCATTACCAATCGTACCTTTGGCAATTGCGGCAGGCGTTGTGGCGTTGGCGCGCAATGTGTCTGTCAGCCCGATGGATCAACGTGTTGAGGATCGATTGGATGATGTATCGGAGGGTTTTTCAACCCATCGCGGCCCAGGGGGCAATCAAGTGAATGCTGCATACCGTTGGACACGGGTTGTACGGTTGGGTAAATCTGGCCCTGCGATTAGAATTGATGCGTCTGCGCTGGGCCGTCTGAAATTTGCGCGGCTTTCGTAATGTGTGCGGGCAGTCAGGGCAGTGCCGTTGGGAGCATTAAAATCCAAAATGCGCGCACCCGTGTGACCGAGTGGCGGTTTGCGAAAAAGGGCGATAACACGGGCTGGCATCGTCATGAATATGATTATGTTGTGGTGCCACTGTTTAACGGTTGCTTACGCATTCAGCTGATTGATGGTGAAGAGATTGTTGCGGAGTTGCGACATGGCGAGCCGTATTTTCGCGAACTTGGCGTTGCGCATGATGTCGTCAGTGACAATGATTTTGAATGTGCATTTATTGAGATCGAGTTTTTGGATCGCCCCCGTGTTTGATGTCGGGGTTAAATCGCTTTTTAAGGAATGATTTGACCTTTGTATTGATCAAAGAGATCGGCCAAATGTCAGTGCGAATTTCAAATTCTTCGTAGTGGAATTGTCGGCGCTTTAGATTGAATTCTGAAAGGCTGGTTTTTAATTGATCGCGCATGGGTGATGGGCCGCAAAATAATGCACGGTGTTTGGATAGATTAGTGCCACAGATTGATGCGATGTATTGGCCGGTTAGGCGTGTACCGTTGGCAGAAGAAATGACATGTAGATTTGCGTTTGGCAAGTTGTCAGTGCTGGCGATCAGGGTTTCCAAATGGGGCGCGATTTGTGTGTCGCGAACGCAGTAAAAGAGGTCAACCTGCGGTTTGGTTCCGTTCCATGTATCCAAGAGCGCCACAAATGGCGTGATGCCAATGCCAGCGCCAATCCAGATTTGGGGCTGTTTTGAACGTGCAGTTCCAAAACGGCCAAAGGGACCTTGGACATTTATATGCGTGCCGATGGTTAATTGATTTTGTAGTCGACGGGTGTAGCCGCCCAGTGCCTTGGCGGTGAAACGGATGGTTCCATCAGCGTTGGGGGCAGAAGAAATTGTAAAAGGATGTGGTTCGCCAAGGCGATTTCCAGCAATTTCGATGAATGCAAATTGCCCAGCGCGGTGGCGCAGGTGTGCCCCGTTCGGTGTCAAAGTCATAGCGGTTGCATCGCCGGTTTGGGAAATGTCCGCAACAATGTAGCCGTGATTGCGTTGAAAACGCAGCGGTAGAGCGCCGTAAACTGCAGCGATCGTGCCCAAAAACCCCATTCCAAGAACAAACAATCCAAGAGTGCTTGTGTTCGCGAATGGTTTGGCGATGAATGCGAAATGTAAGACCGCCAAAACAAAAAATATGCCAATAAAACGATGCGTCCAGCGCCACAGGTGATATGGGATGAACAGTGCCATTGTCATTGCGACCAGAATTGTGATGCCGTTTAAGCTGATTTCACCCAGTTCTTCTCCAAGGTCGGTTAGCCAAGTTTCGGCGGCGAGTTTTTTGATCTCGGGATCAATCGTGTCGTGTAAATACATCAATGCCAGTGCCGCGATGCCCAACCATTTGTGAATGACATATCCGCGATCCATTGCGCCAAACAGCAATTCAACGCCACGCCAACGGGTTGCGATGATTTGGCCCCAAGCCATGGCAATGATCGATGTGATACCAAAATACTGTGCCAGCAGTGCACCGTTTGGGTGGATCTGTGCTAAGGGCCAGATCGCAACAGCCGGAGCAATCATTGTTATAGTGACTAAAAGGATACCGACGGGGTTCATTGTTTTAGAACATCTTGTTTTTTCAATCAGGACAATATGATTTTGGCCCGTATCGGGCAAGGCTGAATTATGAGGTTAATCTCAGCTCGGCGCGCAGCTTTTTCGTTAATTTCTTGACGGCCATATCATAGGAATACCCGATGTGGTTTTTCAGCTCTTGGTCGGACAGGCCTGGTTCAGCGTAGTGTTGAACCCATTTCATGCCACGAGATGCGAGGTAGGGTGCAGGGCGCACGCCGTCCATATCGGGTAAAATTTCAAATGCGATGTCAGTGACCTTGAATGTAAAGGCGTCGGCACCGTGGTTCCAGCCACAGACAGCGAAGAGTTTTCCGCCAACTTTCCACACGTCCGAATTACCCCATTGAACGACGTGGGTTGATGCGGGAAGGGTGGCGCAAAAGGTGTTGAGTTCATCACGGGTCATTGCGGCAGGTTAGGGCAGTTGTTGAATTAGGGCAATTTGTCTTTGGACTTGAACTTGGGGGCGATCAGTCGCAAGGTTTGCGCAAAAAAGGACCATCCCATGTCGCAGCTATTTTCACCCATCACCATTAAAGATGTTACGTTTAAAAACCGCATAGGTGTTTCGCCGATGTGTCAGTATTCGTCGATTGATGGTGTGGCGAACGATTGGCATCGGGTGCATTTGGGTTCACGTGCCGTTGGTGGTGCTGGGTTGATTGTCGCCGAAGCAACGGCAGTGCGGGCCGATGGGCGGATTACACCTGGATGCGCAGGATTGTGGAACGATGATCAGGTTGAGGCTTTGATCCCGATTAACAAATTTATCACCGAACATAATTGTGTGATTGGTGTGCAGATTGGTCATGCTGGGCGCAAGGCTTCGGCGGCGCGGCCATGGGACGGTGGTGCGCATTTGGCGGATGATGCGGGTGGTTGGCCGATCATTGGCCCAAGTGATGAAGCGTTTGATGATGATGGCGTGCGATTGTGGAAAACGCCAAGCGCGATGAGCATTCAGGACATCAAAGATATTCAGCAGTGTTTTGTGGACAGTGCGAAACGGGCCGTTGCGGCGGGGTACAAGTTTTTGGAAATCCACGGGGCGCATGGGTATTTATTGCACAGCTTTTTCACGCCATTGGTTAATAAACGTACCGATGAATATGGTGGCGATGCGCGAGGGCGTGCGCGGTTTATGTTGGAAACGGTCGAGGCCGTGCGTGCAGTATGGCCCGAAGGATTGCCCTTGGCCGTGCGTCTGTCGGCGGCGGATTGGATTGATGGGGGTTTGACGATTGGAGACAACATTCAAATGACGGGTTGGTTGAAAGAGCGCGGAGTGGATTTGGTGGATTGTTCGGGTGGAGGTGCGACGCCAGCGGCGCGTGCATCGATTGGGACACGCACAGCGGATCAGGTGGATTTGGCGGGGCGGATCAGGGCAGAGGTTGGTATTGGAACGATGGCGGTTGGTGCGATTACGGAACCTGCACAGGCTGAAGCAGTGATTGCGGATGGCAAAGCGGATTTTGTTTTGATGGCGCGTCAGTTTATCCGCGAACCCTATTGGCCGTTACGTGCGGCACATGAATTGGGCGCGGATGCCAAGGCGCATGTGGCAGCGCAAAATGGGTTTTATGTGGGGTAATCAAATGAAACGCGTGGTCCGCACATTTAAAGAGCATCCGTTTCTGACAAGTAGCTTTGTCATTGCGTTCGCGGTGACATTGTTTTTCGTTATGCGGATGGTGGTGTTCACAGTTTATTGGTCTGATCCTGCGCATCGCGATCAAAAGGTGCAGAACTGGATGACGCCAGGGTACGTTTCGAAATCGTGGGATTTGCCGCGTGAAGACATTGAAGCGTTGTTTAAGAGTTTGAACCTGCCGATCGAGCGTAAATCGATTGGACGGATTGCGGATGAGAATGGTATATCGGTTGACGAATTGACGCGCCAAATAGAGGCGGTCATCGCGGCGTACAGGGCCAATCAATGATCGATAGTGTTTTGGAACTGGTTCCGAAGTATGGCCTGTATATTGTAGTTATGTCCACGTTTTTAAGTTGCTTAGCCGTGCCAATACCGTCGTCGTTGATTATGCTGACAGCAGGGGCGTTTGTGGCGTCGGGCGATCTGTCGGGATTTGGTGCCGCGACGTTGGCGTTGGTTGGCGCAGTCGTGGGTGATCAGGTTGGTTATGCGATAGGGCGATCGGCATCTGGTGTTTTGGACCGGCTACGCGGCAAGGCCGCTGTGATGGTTAGTAAGGCGCGAAATTTAACGCAGACACATGGCGGCATAGCCGTTTTTAGCAGTCGTTGGCTGTTTAGCCCATTGGGACCTTATATGAATTTGGTGACAGGGGCTGCGCAAATGAACTGGTTTCGCTTCACGATTTGGGGTGTGGCGGGAGAGATCGTGTGGGTGACGATTTACCTTGGGGCTGGATATATTTTTGCAAGCCAGATTGAGGCGATTGCAAGTATCGGTAGTAATATCAGCGGGGTATTGGCGGCTGGAATTGTCACGATTGGTTTGGGCCAGTGGCTTAGGGCTGTGGTGAAGGCAGATCCACGCACAAAGTAAGCTCGGATGCCATTTTGTCGTGTCACCGACCAATGTGTTTTTGGCCATGTGCCAAGTTGAAAGGTCTGTGTTGTGCCATCTGTTGTATTGTTAATTGCGGTTTTTCTGGCGTGGCTGCTTCTGCGCGAGCCGTATTGGCCGTTGCGCGCGGCGAAAGAGCTGGGCGCGGATGCCGAGGCGCATGTGGCGGGGAGTATGGGTTTTATTTGGGGTAGGGGTTGAAGAAAAGCCCGGCAACAGCATGCCGGGCTTATTTTTATCTACACCATTGCGTAGGAAGTTGCCACCGCTACAGCAATCTGCAAAATCATTAAGACGATGATGATTTTACCGTGTTTTTGGGCAAAGTTGCTCGGATCGGAATTGTTTGAATTTTGATTATCCATTGGTTTCATTTCCTTTTTGCTCAGGATTCAAAAAATAGCACGACTTAATGAAAAGTAAATACTTAAGTAAATTTATGAACATTTGTTTACAATACCTGTGTTCATAAATGTTCATAATAATATTTCAGCACAGTATTTTATTAAAAATAAACAAAAGTGAACAAATATAATGTGTGTAATTGTGTTTTGAATAGCGAATCGATAAGGTGAACGACATGTCGAATTAAATGTAAGGTGTAATTATGCATGACCATAAACAAACGGTATTGGATTTTGATCTTGCCGACCTTAGAGATAGGTCGGGATTAACGTATGCAAAAATTTCTGAAATCACTGGTGTGTCCAGAACGACGTTGCATAATTTACAAAAAGGCGGCCCCGTAAAGTCAGCGACAGTTCACAAGATAGTGCGGGCTATGAGGGATAACGCAGAATGTAGACCTGTTCATGCTGAGCTTGACAGATTTATAGGTGCAATTCTTGCAATGGGGAAGCAAACTAGTACCAGTATTCCCGCCGCACAATTTAATAAAGTTGCAAAAGACGTTATGGCTAGTCAGTCATACCTCTCAGAAAGAGAGTATTTGGATATGATCGAGATGTGCAGAGCATTGCTCAAGCATTTAGAACACAAAATACAAAAAAGGCGAGACATGAATGCTGATTTTTTTGAGTAACAACGTTGGATTTCACTTGTGTGGTTAGCACGATAAATGAGTGCAAGATAAAGTTTGAAATGGAATTCATTACGCCTTTAAATAGGCTTTGGAAGAGTGTTTACTATGATCAGTGATGTTCTTTCAAGTTACCAGCCATAGAATTCACAGCACGGAATCAAGGCCGTAGGCCGCCGTACATCCTTGGCCCGTCCCGACGGGAAAAGGATTTGGTGGTGTTTTGGGTGACTTTGGATGTGCAGATACTTGGCTGGCGTAAAGTGGCCGTCATTGCTGTTGCATCCTTTCCCCACGGGCCAAGGATGCACGGCTAGTTCTGGTCTGGTTTAAACTTGGGTGTTTTATCACTCAGACGCCAAAGCAAAAACATGACAACATATGGAGTGATGAGGAAGCCGAGGGCGAACCATAGTACAGGGTTACGGTGCCGTTCTGAGGCGAGTTTCACAGGGACGTAGCAATAGAGCCAGATTTGAAAAGCAATTGCAGCGACAAGAATTATGATGATCGGAATGATGTCCATTTGGTGTTATCTTGTCTGTCGCAACGCTTCTGATACCGCCATGCCTGCGGTCATCGCCACGTTCAACGAGCGTGCCGCGCCGAACATTGGCAATTTGACATGCGCGTCGCAGGCGTTGTGGACGTCATCGGGGACACCTGCGCTCTCTCGGCCCATTACTAGTGTATCAGTTGGTTCGAATTTGAAATCCCATAAGTGTTCGTCTGCCTTGGTTGTCAGCAACACTAAACGACCGGCGGGGCGGGTTACCTGAAAGGTTTCCCACGAATCGTGGCGGGTCATGTCGGCGATGTCAGCGTAGTCCATCGCCGTGCGACGTAGGGATTTTAGGGATAATGGAAAGCCGCAAGGCTCGATGACGTCCAGAGCCACACCAAAACAGGCGCAGAGGCGAATCATAGAGCCTAAATTGGGGGCTATATCGGGCTGATAGGTGGCTAATCGAAGCAAAATTAGGTGTCCTTTTGTTAAGTGCGTCCAAAAGGCCGCTAGACGAATGTCACATGTGCGTGTAAACCGCCAATAGTTAGTCGGATTCCATCCGATTTTTCAGGTTTATTACGCCCTATTCACAGGGCAAGGCAAGGGAGACGCTGATCGTGTCCGAAGACAATGGTAACCGCCGCGATTTTTTATACGTGGCAACTGCAGGTACTGGTGCAGTTATAGGTGGCGCGGCTGTATGGCCGATGATCAACCAAATGAATCCAAGTGCTGATGTTCAAGCGCTTTCATCCATCGAAGTTGACGTTTCAGGCGTAGAGCCAGGCACGCAGATCACTGTAAAGTGGCGCGGCAAGCCTGTTTTCATACGTCGTCGTACAGCCGAGGAAATAGCTGCGGCACGCGCCGTGACGTTGGATGAATTGCCAGATGATGCAGCGCGTAATGCGAATGCAACACCAGCGGCAGGTGAAACCGAAGCATTTGCGGTGGATGCAAATCGTACGTTGGATGCAGACGGCGAATGGTTGGTCATGATGGGCGTTTGTACGCACCTTGGCTGTGTTCCATTAGGCGATGCAGGCGATTTTGGTGGTTGGTTCTGCCCATGTCACGGTTCACACTATGACACGGCTGGCCGTATCCGTAAGGGTCCAGCGCCAGAGAATTTGCCTGTACCTGTTGCGTCGTTCATCGACGCCAACACAATTAGATTAGGTTAGGGGACAGATCATGGCTGGAATTCCACACGATCACTACGAACCAAAAACTGGCGTAGAAAAATGGCTTCACGAGCGTTTGCCCGTTGTTGCACTTGTTTATGATGTTCTGATGCTGCCTACACCCAAGAATTTGAATTGGATGTGGATCTGGGGTATCGTTTTGACGTTCTGTTTGGGACTTCAAATTGTGACCGGTATCATCTTGGTTATGCATTACACGCCGCATGTTGATTTGGCGTTTGATTCTGTTGAGCACATCATGCGTGATGTGAACGGCGGTTGGGCGTTCCGTTATCTGCATGCGAATGGCGCGTCGTTGTTCTTTATTGCTGTATACGCGCATATCTTCCGTGGTTTGTATTACGGGTCATACAAGGCACCACGTGAAATCACGTGGATTATTGGCATGTTGATTTACCTTATGATGATGGCAACTGGTTTCTTGGGCTATGTTTTGCCTTGGGGTCAAATGTCATTCTGGGGTGCGACTGTTATTACCGGCCTATTCGGTGCGATCCCCGGTGTTGGTTCCATTTTGCAAGAATGGTTGTTGGGTGGACCGGCTGTGGATAATGCCACGTTGAACCGTTTCTTCTCACTTCACTATCTTCTTCCGTTCGTAATTGTTGGTTTAGTTGCCATTCACATTTGGGCATTCCACACGACTGGCAACAACAACCCAACCGGTGTTGAGGTTCGTCGTAAGTCGAAAGCGGAAGCTGCGAAAGATACGGTTCCGTTCTGGCCATACTATGTGATCAAAGATTTGTTCGCATTGGTTGTGATCTTGATTATCTTCATGGCGATCGTTGGCTTTATGCCAAACTACCTTGGTCACCCGGATAACTATGTTCCTGCGAATGCATTATCGACGCCTGCACACATTGTGCCAGAATGGTATTACCTGCCTTTCTACGCGATCCTGCGTGCGATTACGTTTGATATTTGGTTCTTGGAAGCGAAATTCCTGGGAGTGTTGGCTATGTTTGGTTCAATCGCTGTAATGGCTTTGGCACCTTGGACAGACACATCACCGGTTCGCTCTGGTCGTTACCGTCCAACGTTTAAGATTGCGTTTTGGGTATTGGGCTTCAACTTCATGTTCTTGATGTGGATGGGTGCGCAAAACCCTGACACTGTGTTGCTTGGTTTGAAAATCTCTACATGGTCACTGATTGGTACTATCTACTGGTTTGGATACTTCTTGGTCATCTTGCCCGTATTGGGTTGGACTGAAAAGACGCTGCCTGTTCCTGAAACAATCGAAGCCGATTTTGATGCGCATTACCCGCCAAAATCTGGTTCAGCGAAATAATAGAAAGAGGATTGATAAAATGAAAAAACTACTTCTTTCGACTGTCATCGCATTGGGTTTGGCCACGTCTGTTTCGGCGGAAGTCGGCGAAACGCACATCGAAGATTTCGCGTTCTCTTTTGAGGGACCATTTGGTAAATTTGACCAATACCAGTTGCAACGCGGTATGCAGGTTTACACTGAAGTTTGTTCTGCATGTCACGGTTTGCGTCACGTTGCGTTCCGTACATTGGGTGACGAAGGTGGTCCACATCTGGATGCGGAAACAGTTAAGGCATATGCGGCTGAGTTCACTGTGTTTGATGCGGAATTGGATGATGATCGTGCTGCAACACCATCAGACAAATTCCCACGCTCTGGGTTGGAAAATGCACCTGACTTGTCCTTGATGGCCAAAGCACGCGCTGGTTTCCATGGCCCGAACGGTTTGGGTATCAACCAAATCGTAAAAGGCATGGGTGGTGCGGAATACATTGCGTCTATCTTGACTGGTTATACTGGCCACGAAAAAGAGCAAGCTGGCACAACGTTTTATGAAAACACAGCCTTCCCTGGTGGTTGGATTGCAATGGCACCGCCATTGGAAGACGAAGCCGTGGAATTCGCGGATAAACATTCAAACGATGTACGCCACATGGCACAAGATGTTTCTGCATTCTTGATGTGGACTGCGGAGCCAAAAATGATGGCGCGTCAGCGTATTGGTTTGGTGTCTGTTGGCATGCTGATGTTGTTGGGTATTTTATTGTACCTGACCAATAAAAAACTGTGGCGTGATATTAAACGCAAGAGTTAAGTTCCACGCATAAGATTTTTGAAGGGCGCTGATGAATTTCAGCGCCCTTTTTCGTTTTTGGGGTAGGGTGTCAGAAACGATAGGGTGATTGCATGGATATTTTGAATTGGCGGCGTATTGATGCGCAAGTGACAACGTCTGGACAGCCGTCCGAAGCAGAGTTGGTTCTGTTGGCAGATGCGGGCGTGAAAACGATAATTAATCTTGGACCGCATTGGAACAAGGGTGCGTTGCCTGATGAGACCTCATCGGTGACAGCTTTAGGGATGAAGTATATTTATATCCCTGTGGATTTTGAAGCACCAACGCGGGCTGATTTTGAGGCGTTTCGAGAAGCCTTGAAGGAGTCACGGGGTGATGCGGCCCATGTCCACTGTATTTACAATGCACGTGTGTCTGCGTTTTTCTATGTGCTTGCAAAAGAGCAGGGCGATAGTGTTGTTGCGCATGCGCGGATGGATAGCATATGGCGCCCCGGTGGCGTTTGGGCTGCATTTATCGGCAAGCCCAGCGCCATTGGATCAGAACATCTCTATGAACGTGAAGATTACGACGTTTAAGTACCCAAGTATCGCGCCAGTGCAATGGGAGGGTTGGCCAGTAGTTCGGCAGTGTCTTTGGGTGGGTGGGCCTGACCATCTGCGATAAGTACGGTTTGATCTGTGATATATGCGGCGTCTTCTGGTTGGTGGGTGACCATCAATAAGGTCGCGTTTGATCCGTCTACGATTTCAGCAACTAAATCCAGCATTTCATGTTTTAGGGCTGGGCCAAGGGCGGCGAAGGGTTCATCAAGACATAATACGGGACGGTCGCGCAGTAGACAACGCGCCAGAGCTACTCGTTGTTGTTGACCGCCTGACAGTTCCGCAGGTATTTTTTTGCCTTGGTTATTGAGGCCAACGCGACGCAGCGCGTCTTGGACGATTTCATGTTCGGCGTCTGACAATCGAAGGTTTGGGTGCAGGCCTAGGGCGATGTTTTTTTCCACGGATAGGTGTGGGAATAGGTTGTGATCTTGGAACAACAACGCGATGGGCCGTTCGGCAGGTGGCGTGTTTGTGATGTCAGTTTCGTTGTACAAAATACGACCCTGGTCTGGTGCTTTAAAACCTGCAATTGCCGACAACAGTGTTGACTTACCGCCACCTGACGGGCCGAGGAGGGCGATTTTGTGGCCCTCTTCGATTTTAAAGTCAGCAGATAGGGTGAATGATCCGTGGCTGAGTTCGATGTTATCTAACGTTATGCTCAAGGCGACCTCCTTGGTCGAAAATCCAGAATAGGGCAACTGATAGGGTGACTAGTAGTAAGGCAACACCTGCGGCAGCGCCGAGTTGGTAAGTGGACATCATACGGTACATCATCAGTGGCAAAGTGGCCACGTCAGGTGGGGCAAATAATGTGATGACGCCGAGATCACCCATTGAGAGGGCGGCGGCGAGGCCAGCGGAAAAACCGACAGGGCGTTTTAGGCGCGGCCATATGGCGAGGCGAAAACGACTCCACGTGCGCATGCCAAGGCTGTCTGCGAGGCGGCCATAGTTATCTTCGGCGCGAGTCATTGCCGGTAAGATAACGCGCAGCGAAAACGGCAGCGACATGGCAGCGTTGACCAATGCGGTAATTGGTAGTGCGATGGCGAAGGGGGAAACGAAGGGGAAGGTCATGACGAATAACCCCGTGCCGATAACGAATGGAGATGCGGCGAGAGTGAGAAAACCAACGACCTCCATTACTTGGGACACGGTTTTACGTTTGCGGGCGATGCGGATCATGAATGCAGACATGGCGATGGACATGCAAACGGATAGGATCGCGGAAAGGACGGCAACGGTGACAGAATTGAATGCAGCGACCCATACTGTTATGGGTAATGTAAACAATGGGATGAAACCGCGTATCAAAACTGATGCTAGTGGTAGGAATAGAAACAGACAAACGAGTGTGAGAACCAGCGTGTCGATAACGCGATAACGTGTCTCGCGACCGTCCCAGCGTTCAGATTTTCGATCTAAGCCCTTGGAGAAGTGCATTGGTTGAGCAATGAGGATTGTTACGGCCCCAATGGCCGCACATAAGGTGAATTGGATCATGGCCAATTGTGATGCCTTGGCTAAGTTGAAATCGAAACGGATTGCTTGGTAAATTGCGAGTTCGATTGTTGTCGCTTTAGGGCCGCCGCCAAGTGCGAGAGCGACTGCAAAGCTGGAAATACATAACAAGAAGATAAGGAGGAATGCGCCCGGGACGACGGCGCGCAGCATTGGGCGCTCAAGGTGGCGTACGATGTCATTGGTGTTCATGCCGAGCTGGGCTGATAGGCGGAAATGTTCAACAGGGATCGCTGACCAGCCTTGAACCAAAAGGCGTGTGGCGAGGGGGATATTGAAGAATACGTGAGCAAGGACAACGCCGCCAAAGCCGTAGATGTTTAACGGTCCAAGACCGAAGCTGGCGATGAGATCAGAGATATAACCAGAGCGTCCCCAAACCGCCAAAATGCCCAAAACGGCGACGATGGCGGGCAGGATGAATGGGGCACCCATCAGTGTCAGGATGAATTTGCGACCGCGAAAATTGCGCCTTGCCAATGCACGTGCGGTGGGAATGGCGATGAGTATTGAAATTACCGCAGAAGCCAAGGCCTGTAGAATGGTAAAACGGATGGCCGACCAATCAGCGGGGGACAGCGATGATGTGATTTCAGCACGCCACCACAATGCACCAACTGTGCCAAGCGTAAGCAAAAGCAGCAGCGCGAATGCGCTGCCACCAAGGAGAAAGTGTATTGGCCTTATCGGCTGAGTGCTGTGAGCCATTCGGCAAGTGCCTTGTCGCGTGCCTGCTGAGCCTTATCCGCTGGGATGATTAGGCTGTCGATCGGCGTAATGAGTTGTTCAAAACCAGCGGGCAAACCATCGGATGGAAACACAGCTGGGTACATCCAGTTGGTTGTTGGGATAATAGACTGAAAACCTTCGGATGTCATGAAGTCCAAAAATGCATCGGCCAATTCTGGCTGATCTGAGGCCGCCAATTTTCCTGCCACTTCGATTTGCATATAGTGGCCTTCGGTGAATGACGCAGCGGATTTGGTTTTGTCGTCTTCAGCGATGATGTGGTATGCTGGTGATGTTGTGTAGGACAGAACCATATCTGCTTCACCTGCGGTGAACATGCCATATGCCTCTGACCAGCCTTTGGTCACCGTGAGGATTTTTGGTGCTAAGCCGGCCCAAATTTCTGGTGCGCGGTCGCCGTAAGCCTCTTTCACCCAAAGCAGAAGGCCAAGGCCGGGTGTGGATGAACGTGGATCTTGGATGACAATTTTGAAATCGTCTGGCATTGCGATCATGGTTTCAAAGCTGGTTGGTACGTTTTTCAGCTTTGTGTTGTCATACACAAATGCGAAATAACCCCAGTCGTAAGGTAGAAATGTTGTATCTGTCCATTCGGTTGGTACATCCAAGGCGATTGGATTGTTCGCATATGGTGCAAACAAGCCCGTCGCCGCCGCGCGTTCAGTTAAATTTGTATCCAAGCCCAAAACGATGTCGGCATCTGTACGCGACCCTTCGAGTTGAATGCGTGTTAGCAATGCGGCACCGTCGCCCGCACCAATCAATTTCAGATCGCATTCACAGGTTTCCTCGAACGCTTGTTCGACGGATGGGCCTGGGCCCCAATCGGAAACGAAGCTGTCGTAGGTGTATACGATGAGTTCTGGTTTATCTTGTGCGTGGGCTGTTGTGGCAAGTGCCAGTGTTAGGCCCGCAGCAAGGGTGATGAATTTAGTCATTTCAATACTCCAATTGCTACAAGCGTAAGGGGGCCGTTATTGAAACGAAACCTTCCCTACGCCGGTATGATCCGGTTCAGGTTCGACGGGTTCGCGCAAGCGCATCTCAGCCATATGGCCCCCCGAGGTGTGATCATTCTTAGGGGGCGCATAAAAAATAAGCAAGGATGGGTTTTCTTTTGTGTGTTGGGTGGTTTATTGATCAATCAGATATCGGAGATAGGCGCATGGCAACGAATTCATTTGGACGGATGTTTACAGTGACGACTTGGGGTGAGAGCCACGGGCCAGCGTTGGGTGCTACTGTGGATGGATGCCCACCGAATGTAGCGTTAGATGCGAGCGATTTGCAGCGGTGGTTGGACAAGCGTAAGCCGGGCCAAAATAAGTACACCACACAGCGCCAAGAGCCAGATCAGGTGAAAATCTTGTCGGGGATGTTTGAGGGTAAAACCACAGGCCATCCGATTCAGTTGATGATTGAAAATACCGATCAACGTTCCAAAGACTATTCCGAAATTATGGAAAAGTTTCGCCCCGGTCATGCGGATATCACGTATTGGCAGAAATACGGCATTCGTGATTATCGTGGTGGTGGACGGTCCAGTGCACGTGAAACGGCGGCGCGAGTTGCGGCCGGTGGTGTTGCGCGTGAAGTTTTGAATGCGTTGGCACCAGAGATTAAGGTTACCGGATACATGGTTCAAATGGGGCCACATAAGATTGATCGCACCAAGATTGATTTAGGCGAGATTGAGAATAATCCGTTTTGGACACCTGACGCGGACGCCGCCGAAATGTGGGCAGGGTATTTGGATGGGTTGCGTAAGTCGGGCAATTCAGTTGGTGCGGTGATTGAGGTTGTTGCTAGCGGTGTTCCCGCAGGTTTGGGCGCGCCTGTCTATGGTAAGATCGATACGGACATTGCCACCGCGATGATGTCGATCAATGCTGTGAAAGGTGTTGAGATTGGGGCTGGGTTTGGTTCGGCTGAACTGACGGGCGAAGATAATGCGGATGAGATTTCGTTTGTTGATGGTGCGCCCGTTTATAATTCGAACCATGCAGGCGGTGCGTTAGGTGGGATTTCCACGGGCCAAGATTTGGTTTGCCGTTTTGCAGTGAAGCCGACATCATCGATTTTGAAAGAGCGGGCTACGATTACCAAGGCTGGTGAGGATACGACGATTATTACCAAAGGGCGTCACGACCCATGTGTTGGAATTCGCGCCGTACCAGTGGGCGAGGCGATGATGGCCTGTGTGATTTTGGATCACCTGTTGTTGCATCGTGGACAGGTTGGTGAAAACCAAGGCGTTATTGGTTAATGGAACGCCTGTGGCATATTTCCATGCGCCCTTAAGGGCGCGTGGATTATGAGGTTATTCTTGACCGTTGAACTACGAAAATTCCCAGCATGATAATGGCGACGCCAACGATGTCGATTATTGTTAAGGTTTCTCCTAACAAAAGTGCTGCGATTGCTACGCCAAAGAATGGGTTTAGGAAATGGAATGTGGCAGATTTTGTTGCGCCAATGCGCCCAACAAGTAAAAACCAGATATAAGTGGCGATAATCCCTGGTACGATGATGGTGTAGGCGAAGGCCCAAGCCGCAACCGGTGTCCAAGTCACATTCCACGTTTCCAACGTCAGTGCAGGGATAGACAGGGCGGCAGAGCCAACAAGCATTTGCATGCCGACCACCATAAATAGATTGCCACCTGTGGATGCTGATCGCACTGATAACGTAGCTATCGCTAGTGCAATGACACCAATTGCGCACAGCGCAACGCCAATTAAGTCTACGCCGCCTGTAATACGCGTTCCCATGATTAATGTGACGCCTGCGAAACCCACAATCAAACCGATGGTTCCCATAGGGGGTAATTTTTCACGAAAGACTGTGATGAGTGCCAAAGCCACCAAGAGTGGCATTGTGGATGCGAGGATGGATGCAAACGATGCTTCTAGTCTTGTCATGGCAACGAAGAAAAACCCGAGATAAATTGCGTTTTGGCACACGCCGAAGATAATGATACCACGCCATTGTTGACGGGTGAACTTTGGACGCTGGCCCAAAGCGTAAGCGATACCACAAGCAATGAACCCTGCAATTAGGAAACGAAGCGCAGAAACGGAAAGTGGTGGTGCAATCTGAACAATGATGCGTGCAGAAGTGAATGCGCTGGACCAGATTAACGCAAAGGTGAGACCCATTAGGGTAGATTTAATATCCATGCACTGTGTCCCAAAGAAAAAGGTCGCCCATTACGGGCGACCTTAAACATGTCATGATTTACGTCGAGGGGAAATTCCTACGGCGCGAAATTAATCGTTAATCACGTCTTTAAGTGCTTTTGCAATTGTTACTTTTGCTACGCGGTCAGCTGGCTTCATGAATTGTTCGCCTGTTGCTGGGTTGCGAACCATACGTTCTGGACGTGCGCGGCATTGAAATTTGCCAAGCCCTGGAAGCGTTACTGCGCCGCCTGCTGCAACTTCTTGTGAAACGATGCCCGCTAGTGCTTCTAACGTTTGGTTTGCTGTTGCTTTATCTGAACCACAGGCTTCTGCCAGTGATGCGACCAATTGTGTTTTTGTCATTGGTTTCTGAGACATTTGCTGCTCCTCTGCTGCATGAATGGATACAAAATATTCTATTTGTAACGTCTTTGTGTGGCACATATTGTGTGTAAAATATCAAAAGTCCAAGCGAAAAATGCAAATACAGCCTTATTTTTATGGGCTTTGGCGGTATTTAGCCGAGATTTGCGTATTTTTCCGACCTGAGGTCAGAGTTTTGTGGTGATTTGAGCCCTATTTTTGACAAATCGAGGGACGTGGTGGCGATAGTTTTGCACAAAGAACATCGCGTAGGATAGCGTTTTTGGCGTCTAGGGGTGTTATGGGAGGAGTGGCTACATTTGGGGTATCTACGCCGGACGCGATTTTCGTCAAAATCGGTTTTTCACCAAAACCACTGTGCAGGAGTGCGTTTTGCAGGGATTGGGCGCTGTTTCGCGGGCGTGTTGGGTAAAAGTAGAAATCCGATACTAAAGAAGAGATAGTTTGCGGAACTTGGGTGCCTTGAGAATTGCGGGCGACGTCGCGACGCACACGACGAAGCGTTTGTTCGATGTCGATATCAGGTTGAGCGAGGTTATCCAAAAGTGCACCTGTGAATAGGCTGTGATGCCCAAGCCCATCATGTGCAGCATGGCCAGCAGATGAAGCATAGCTGATAAGGGTTCCGACGGGGGGGGCGGGGGGTGAAAGTGAGCGTAAGGGTATTTCGCCAGTTTGAGTTTGAAGCACTATAGGTTCTTGGCACGCATCAAATAATATGATGTTAGTCTGTGCCCCAGATTGCATCAAAGATGTTATATCACTGAGTTTGACCAATGCGTTGAGTTGTTGGTGATTTTGGGGGGCGAAATCAATTGGAAATATAAGGTTTTGACTGCCAACAGCGGCGCTGTGGCCAGCGTAGTAAATTAAGGAGACATCTGCCTGTTTCGCTTTGTCTGCATAAACGACCAAAGCGTGTAACAATTCTGTGTGTTTTAAGTTGTTCGCAAGATAGACTGTAAAGCCCAAATTTGCCAGTGCAGTTGAAAGCGTTTCTGAATCACTTTCAGGGTTTCGCAATTGAGGTAGCACAATGTAGTCACTGTTGCCGATGACCAAGGCCAGCGGCTCTGTTGTGCCTGGGGTTCATGCTGACAACTGTATTTTTGACGGGTCGGTTTATTTGCGATCTGGGTTTATTTCACGTGGTGAAATTACGCTGCCGGGAGCAAAAATTTCTGGTGATTTGCAAATTTGTGATGCTCGTATCGAAGGCACAAATGGCATCGGGATATTTGCGGCCTCTGCTAAAGTTGAAGGGTCGGTTTATCTGGGTGACTATCCTTTTGATGATTCAGATACGGAATTATATGTGGATGGTGCTGTGCAGTTTTCATCGGCACGTATTACAGGCGATTTTTATTGTCGCAATTGCGCTATTTCCGCTGATACACAGCTTGTCGCCGGCGCGCTTTATTCTGAGGGAATCCAAAATAGTATCCCGACAGCGCTGTCGCTGAATCGTACCGAAGTTGGTGGCGTTTTGTATTTGCGAAATAATCAAATTACCGGTGGTATGGTAAATTTTTCGGGCGCTGTTGTGCGTCGTTTAAATGATGAGCCTACGGGTGAAACTGCTGGATATCGCGTGCGGCTGGATGGGTTTGAGTATCAGGCTTTTTCGGATCAAGCCGATACGAGTGTAGATGCGCGATTAAATTGGCTGGAACGCCGCCCCAAAGGGGTGGTATTTTCGGCGCAGCCTTATGAGCAACTGGCAACCGTTTTCAACAAAATGGGTCATCGTGATGATGCAAACCATGTTTTGCGTCGCAAGGAACGTGACCTGCGTGATGCGAATATTGAAGCAATTCGTGAAAGTGGTCATGGAGTTTGGAAGATTCCATTTTTGTGGTTGTCGAGCGCATTGTTGAGGTGGTTAGTTGGTTATGGCTATCGCCCAATACTGGCAATGGCGTGGGGTGTTGTTTTGATCGCCTTGTTATCTGTTGCGGCACAAAAGACGTGGCAAGCCGGTGATATGACCCCCAACTCAGCACCGATTTTGGTGTCTCAAAAATGGGTAGCTGCAACTCAAAATTATCCAAAAAACCCAGGTGCGTTTTGGGCGACGCCCGGTCAGGCTGGTCAAGACTACGAAACTTTTAATCCCGTTGCATATGCCGCTGATTTGTTAATACCGATTGTAAATTTGGGCCAAGAAGATGCATGGGCACCGTCGACAAGTCGTTCTGATTGGGGGCGACAAATGTGGTGGCTTCGTTGGATTGCAAAGGGATTTGGCTGGGTGATAACAGCGCTGGCAGCCGGTGCAATAACGGGTGTTATCCGTAGGGTTTAAAGCAACCAAACCAAGAAAACAGCCAAAGCAATTAGTGCCACCAAACCAAACCATGTTTTACGTAACACCAAAAGCGCACTGTTAATGTCATCGCGGGTCAAGTCACGGCGACCACGCGGATTGATGTAGGAATCGTCGCTTAAATGGCCATCGTACACGCGCGGGCCCGCTAGTGTGATATCTAACGTGGCGGCCATTGCTGCCTCTGGCCAGCCGGCATTTGGAGATGCATGTAATGTGGCATCTGTCATCATAATTTCAAAACTTGACCGCGAACGATGAACCAAACACATCAGTGCACCGCACAAGCGTGCAGGTATCCAGTTTACGATGTCGTCCAGCTTAGCTGCGCCGAATCCGAATTGTTTGTAACGTTGTGTCCGGTGCCCAATCATGCTGTCTGCGGTGTTGATCATTTTATAAAATAACAAACCGGGTAGCCCAAGAATAAGATACCAAAATACAGGTGCCATAACCGCATCTGAGAAATTTTCTGCAGCACTTTCTACGGCGGCACGTGCGACGTTGGATTCGTCCAAGTTTGTGACGTCGCGACCGACAATGCGTGCAACAGCTGTCCGCCCAGCATCTAAGGATAAGGCGAGAGCTTCGTAAACGTCACGCACGTGTTTTACAAGAGAGTTATGTGCCAACAAAATTGTTACGATGATCAATTCCAAAATTCCAAAATCGGGCAACCAACGGATGCCCAGGCCAAGGGCAAGCGCAATTACTGACAGCACAAAGATTGTGGCGATACCTTTTGCGGTTAGGAAGCGCCCACTGTTTAACCGTTCTTCCAGCCAAGAAATCATGCGACCCATTGTGACAGCTGGGTGCGGGAACCGGGCCCATATAGTGTGCGGATCACCAATGAAATAATCCAAAATAAGGGCAAACAATAAAATTTGCAGGTGGGACATTTAAGGCTCCAATGCGCGTGTTAGGTGATCCCAATCGGTTTGCGTTCCCGGAAAACCAAGGCGTAACCATGACGTAGAATAAGGGAATGTGCGCGACCAGACAAGGTTTTTGCCGAGTTTGGTTTGCAGGGCCATGGCATCAGTTGTTTCGTAGAGACGGAAAAGGTCTGTGCCACCCAAGGAAGTGTGTCCAAAACCTTTCATCAGTTTGTCCATGCGTATCGAGTCATTGGCCAGGCGGGTGCGTGTTTGTGTGGCCCAATTGTAGTCAGACAATGCCGCTGCGCCGATGAACTGAGCGGGGCCAGAAACTGCCCAAGGGCCGATACGATCTGTCATTTGTTGAATTAATGCAGGGGAGGAAATTGCAAACCCCAAACGCATGCCTGCAAGGCCCCAAAATTTTCCGAGGCCTTTAAGGACGATAACATTTGATTGAGATGTCAATTCGATCAAAGACTGATCTGGCATAACATCGCAAAAGCTCTCGTCAATTATTGTGAGTTTGGTTTTTGCGGTATCGCGCGTAGTGATTTTGTGGATACGCCCGTCAGGATTGTTTGGGTGGACGACGACGCGTACTTCGCCGGAATCTGACACGTTCCATCCAGCAGCATTAAACGCGGCAGCGTGTTCGTTGTAGGTTGGGCGGATGATTTCAACCTGCCCAGCTGATTGCAGGCTGGGTATCATTGCGATCAATTGAGACACGCCAGATGTTGCGATGATGTCAGCAGATTGTGGCACCTGCCAAAACTTGCGCGCTGCGTTTAAGAGCGTGGTTTGCGCGCTTGAATCTGGGAGGACTTGCCAAAAATGTGGTGGGATTTCTGGAGCCGGAAATGGCGTTGGATTGATGCCAGTGGACAAATCCAACCATTGGTTGCGCGTGCCGCCATATACGGCCATGGCCGCATCCAGTCCACCACCATGGTCACGCATCTCGGACATTAATCGTTGTCCAATACAGGAAGGCGCGCGCGAAAATGGCCTTTGATGGCTTGAGGCCATTCGCGATACGGAACTTGGCCTTTTTCGCTGTTGGCATGCAGTTTTGCATAGGCAACGATGCTTTCGGCGTCCAGTGTAGTTGGCGAAAACTTACCAAGAACGTAATTCAATTTTCCATTGGACTGAACAGCGATATTACAAGCAAAATCGCAGCCCATCAGGCACGCGTGGCGGCGTACTGATACATCATCAACGTCACCGGCAGCTGCTTCGATCAATTCGGCCAAGGTTTCGCCATCCGTTTTGGGCGTTGTTTCAGCGTTCCATCCCGCACATTTACAGGTCTCGCATACTGTGATTGTGGTGGCCATTCGACTCTCCTACGGCTTTTGCACTTGCTTGCCGAAAAAAGCGGAAAAGCGCAAATGGTTTCGCAAATCTTAAAAGTTAAGGCATTGTTAATAACTTTTTTAATAAAATGCTGTTGGGGAAGTTCAATAGTAATTTGGGAGGAGGTATGCGATGTGCATGTACTGATTGTGGAGGAACGTCAAAATAGAGGCTGCATTTGGAAGCGGTTCTTGGAGCGACAAGGTGCCGAAGTGTGTCTGGTGGCCAGTTCTAGCGAAGCGACTGCAGCGCTGAGTTGTCAATATTTTGACGCTTTGGTTATTAATATTACTATGGCAAATTCGGCGATTTTGGCAGTGTCCGATTTGGCGGGGTATCGTAATCCAGATATCGCGATCGTCACGGTTACATCCGGCAGTTTCTTTTCTGATGGGTCAATTTTCAATATGATTCCGAACGCTTGTGGATGTGTTGGTGGTGATGTGCCTCCAAAAGATTTGGCGAATATCGTGAGCCACTATGCCAATAAAACTAAGCGTCGCGCCCATGCGGATGTGCCCAATCTGAAGTAGGGTTTATCGGAATGATCCTGTATGGGTTGATGAATTCATTGCTGTAATGGTAATGATGTACAATGTGACCAAAATGAGTTGTTTGTTCCACGCCATCACGTTGGAATAATTCGCGGGCATAGGCCCATAGATTTGGAAAATCCACAATACGACTGCGGTTACATTTAAAGTGCTGAACATAAACACAGTCGAATCGCACACCAGGTAGCGGTTTTTGGACAGATGGATCTTCGATCCAATTCAATTCATTAAATAATGTTGTTACGGCAGAATCATATGCTGTTTGAGTGGTCGCGAAACCAGATTTATAAACGCCATTGTTGATGTCAGAATAAATCCGAGCATTTACGTTTCAATTTCGTCGTGCATGTGTTCTGGCCTATAACCGTCACGATTTCCTGTGATCCCATCAAAGGCAGAATTAAACATGCGTATGATTTCAGAGGATTCGTTGGACACGATTGTGTTGGTTTTCATGTCCCACAAAATCGGCACTGTTACCCGTGTTGAAACGTTTAAGTCTGCGCGCGTAAATCTGGTGGGCAAATTCCGATTGAAACAGGTTGTCACCTTGGATCGGACCGCCTGTTTGGAATGTCCAACCCTTGTCTAACATGTCTGGATGCACAACATCGACGGTAATATGATCGATTAGGTCTTTGATTTCGCGGAATATTCAGGTGCGGTGCGCCCAAGGGCACGTCAACGAAACGTACAAATGATAGCGACCCGTTTCAGCCTGATAGCCGCCTGTGCCTGTCGGCCCAGCGCCAGCATCAGATGTCATCCAATTGCGAAAACTGGCCTGTTAGCGCTTGAATTTACCGCCAGTGGATTTTGTTTCGTACCATTGATCCACCCATTTTCCGTCAATAAATGGCCCATTGCAATCTCCTGTGTTGAATATGCCTAGTAGAATTGGCGCTAAAGCCACAATGGAAAGGGATGTGAATTGTTAAACTTGTCGGTATCGGATCGTGAGAAGGCGTGAATCTGTTGCGCATAAACTGAGCGTACCCTATAGGTGTTTCCAGACGAAGCCCGTAGGGCCGGAAAGGTGCGTTGAACACAGTCGACCCAAAACGGGGGCTGATGCCAACATCGTCAAAGGCGCTGCCTTTCCGTTCTGCTGTGAAAGGAAATGATATGCGACTATTTACTGTTCTATTTTGTTTGATGCCGATGCCGGCTTTTGCCCACTTGGGTCATTTGGCTGATGCTGCGGGACATGCGCATTGGATCGGCTTGGCCGCAGGTGCCGCCGCCGCAGCAGCAGCCGCGTGGGGTTTGCGTGGACGTAAAGAGGACGAGGCCCAAGAGGTTTCTGAAGAAGTCGAAGAAGAAATGCAGGAAGCTTAGATCATGGTAAACAAAATCGGCGTTATGATTTGTGGCCACGGATCACGCAGTCAATCAGCAGTGGATGAATTTGCAACGCTGGCTGAAAAATTACCTCCGTATCTGCCACCTGAATGGCCAATGGAATACGGGTATTTGGAATTCGCTAATCCGCTAATCCGCGATGGATTAGATAATCTACGCGCAGGTGGATGTGATAAGATTTTGGCGGTACCTGGCATGTTGTTTGCCGCGATGCATTCCAAAAATGACATTCCGACGGTTTTGAATACCTATGCCGCAAAGCATGAAATGGACGTCAGTTATGGGCGTGAGCTAGGTGTTGATCCCAAAATGATCGCCGCCGCCGCTGGTCGTATTCAAGAGGCGGTTGATGCCGCGAATGCCGCACATGGTGAAATGGATTTGCATGACACGGCGTTGGTTGTGATTGGGCGCGGGGCGTCTGATCCTGATGCGAATTCGAATGTGTCCAAGGTGGCACGTATGTTGTGGGAAGGCATGGGATTTGGCTGGTGCGAGGTTGGATATTCCGGTGTGACGTTCCCGTTGGTTGAACCATGTTTGGATCACGTTTCGCGTTTGGGGTATAAGCGGGTTATCGTTTTCCCGTATTTCTTGTTTAGCGGCATTTTGATTGATCGCATTTATGGGTTTACGGACAAATGTGCAGGTAAATATCCAGAGATTCAATTTCAAAAGGCGGGTTATTTAGGGGATCATCCAAAAGTTTTGGAGACGTTCGCGGAACGGATCACAGAACAACTGAGTGGTGGCGTGCCAAATTGCGGAACATGTTCGTACCGCACACAAATCATCAATATTGAAAATGGTGAACACAAACACATAACGCCAGCGGAGCGTATGGGCGAAGATCATCCTGCAATGTTGAGCGTTCCACCAGCGCCTTGTGTGATGTGTAAATACCGCACACAGGTTCTTGGCTTTGAGCATGAAGTGGGCGCGGTGCAAGAGAGCCATCATCACCATGTAGAGGGTCAAGGTGCATCTGCGCCGGGATCGAACGTGGAAGATTGTAAGATGTGTGACACGTATTGCACGGGCGAATGCCGTTTGGATATGGATGATCATCACCACGATCACGACCATTCGCATGATCACGCGCATGAGCATGGTCACGATCATCATCACCACGATCATGTACATGCAGAATATCCACAGGCGAAACATCCGCTGGGCCCTGAATCGGCGCGTAAAAAGTGAGCCGTCCACCGTTACCATATGAACGCGATCCGAAATCGATCTATGCGGCCAGTTTTGCGAATGTGCGCGCAGAGGCGAATTTGGATCGGTTTACGCCCGAAATGCAGGCGGTTGTTATTCGTTTGATCCATGCCTGTGGCATGGTCGAGGTGGCGGATCGGATTGCCTATTCAGCGAATGCGGCGGTTGCGGGATCAATGGCATTGGCCAAAGGTGCGCCTGTTTTATGTGATTGTGAAATGGTTGGGGCGGGGATTATTCGCCGTTACCTACCAGCCGACAATCAGGTGATTGTGACGTTGAATAATGATGGTGTTCCCGCGCGTGCGGGTGACATTGGCAACACGCGTTCGGCGGCGGCGGTGGAATTATGGGAACCCCATATTGAAGGTGCCGTTGTTGCCATTGGCAATGCGCCGACAGCGTTGTTTCATTTGTTGGAATTGATTGATCAGGGGTTTCCTAAGCCTGCATGTATTTTAGGGTTTCCTGTTGGATTTGTTGGCGCGGCAGAGAGTAAGGCAGAATTGGCGGCGTATCCACGTGAGTGCGATTTTATTGCTTTGCGTGGCCGTCGTGGTGGTTCCGCGATTGCGTCGGCGGCCGTGAATGCGCTGTCTGCTGGTTTGCCAGAGATCGCATCATGAGCGCGTGGTTACATATCGTTGGGATTGGCGAAGACGGCATTGATGGCCTGACACCTGCGACCCGTGCGGTGGTTGAAGCGGCGCAAGTGATTGTTGGTGGTGATCGTCATCACGGTATGATTGCGGGGGATGCAGAACGTATTGCATGGCCCAGCCCGTTTGATACGTTGATTGATGTCCTGAAGTCACACGCGGGAAAACGTGTGGTGGTTTTGGCGACGGGTGATCCATTGTGGTATTCCGTCGGCGCACGTATTGGGCGCGAGATTGACCCGTCTGAGATTACATATCACCCGCAGGTTGGTGCGTTTCAATTGGCGGCGGCACGGATGGGTTGGTCGATGGCTGATCTGGAAACGTTGACGGTGCATGGGCGTCCTGTGGAACAGATGATTGCGTTTATTCAGCCAAACCAGCGGTTGTTGATCTTGACGACGGGTGCAGAAACGCCAGAGCAGATTGCTGGGTTTTTGAGTGAGCGTGGATTTGGACAATCAACGATGACCGTTTTGGCCGCGATGGGTGGTGAGAATGAAGCGCGGTTTGATGGTGTGGCTGAGAGCTGGAACCATGACGTTCCTGCGTTTAATACGCTGGCTGTAGAGTGTATTGCGGCGGCGGATGCGGCGATGTTGCCGCGTGTTCCTGGATTGTCGGATGATTTGTTTCAGGGTGATGGCACCATGACAAAACAAGAAGTGCGTGCGGCGTCAGTGGCGAAGTTGATGCCGATGCGTGGGGCATTATTGTGGGATGTTGGTTGTGGTTGTGGATCTGTTGCCGTTGAATGGATGCGCGCGGCGCGTTATGCCCGCGCGATTGGAATTGAGCCGCGTGCGGATCGCCGTACGTTTGCGGCGAACAATGCATTGGCGCTGGGCGTTCCGAAATTGGAATTGGTTGATGGAATGGTGCCAGAGGCGTTGGCTGATTTACCTCCGCCTGATGCGATTTTTATTGGCGGTGGATTAAGCCATGAAACGTTTGAGGCATGTTGGTCCGCGTTACGTCCGTTGGGCCGCTTGGTTGTGAATGCTGTGACGTTGGAATCCGAAGCGGTGTTGTTGAAATTATACGCTGAACATGGCGGCGATCTGGCGCGTATTCAGGTCAGCCGTGCGGATGCGATTGGGCGTGTCAATGGGTGGCGTCCGTCGATGCCCGTCACGCAGTGGAGTTTGATAAAACGATGAATGGTGTTTTGTATGGCGTTGGTCTGGGTCCAGGTGATCCAGAGCTGATGACGTTGAAGGCGTATCGCTTGATTGCCGGGGCCGAGGTGATTGCATATCCAACGTTAGAGGGTGGCGACAGTTTTGCGCGTTCAATTGCAGCGGATGTGATTGACGATGATGCTGAAGAGGTTGCCATTTCTGTACCGATGAGCGTTGAGCGTGGACCTGCGCAAGCGGCATATGATGCTGGTGCGGCGCAAATTGCAGAACGCTTGCGGGGTGGCAAAGATGTGGTTGTTTTGTGTGAAGGCGATCCGTTTTTCTATGGCAGCTTTATGTATTTGTTTTCACGATTGAGCGAAGAGTTTGAATGTGAAGTTGTGCCTGGTGTGACGTCTGTGACAGCTTGTGCCGCATCTGTTGCTCGACCGTTGACGGCACGTAACGAAGTGCTGACGATTATCCCAGGGCCGATCGATGAAGCCGCGCTTGAGGCGCGGGTTGCTGCGGCCGAAGCCGTGGCGATTATGAAGGTCGGGCGGCATTTACCCAAAATTCGCGGTGTGTTGGATCGGTTGAACCTGACGCAATATGCCCATTACGTAGAACGGGCTACTTTGCCCAATGAGGTGGTTTTGCCACTGTCTGAAGCGCCGGAAACGGCACCTTATTTTTCAATGATACTTGTCACCAAAGGAAATGATCCATGGCTGTAACCCCTGTTGTTTTATGCTTGTCCAAATCTGGATTTGCGACGGCGCGCCGTGTGGCGGATATTTTAGGTGCGCAATTGCATGGCCGTGCAGGCCGTGTGGATGGCGCGGACGCAACGTTTGAAAATGCGTTGGATTATGTGCGCACGTTGTTTGCATCAGGTACCCCGATTGTGGGCGTTTGCGCGGCGGGTATTTTGGTGCGCGGTGTTGCGCCATTGTTGGCCGATAAACGTGACGAGCCACCCGTTGTGGCGGTGCCCGATGATGGATCAACTGTGATCCCGTTGTTGGGTGGGCATCGTGGGGCGAACCGTTTGGCGCGTCAGATTGCGGATGGTTTGCAATCACATGCAGCGGTGACAACGGCAGGTGATGTAGCGATGGGTGTGGCGTTGGATGAGCCGCCTGTTGGATATAAATTGCATAATCCCGAGGATGCGAAATCTGTGATGGCATCCTTGTTGGACGGGGCTGATGCGCGGGTATTGGGCGAGAATATTTTTGATCTAAATGACGCACCTGACGGTGCGATTACCCTTGCGGTTTCTGAGGCGGCGCTGTCTGGGGATGAGGCCACGTTGGTTTACCATCCGCAAAAATTCGCGCTGGGCCTTGGCTGTGCGCGTGGGTGTGCGGTTGATGAAATGTGGGAATTGGTTTCGAAATCACTGGCAGATGTGGGGATTGCACAAGGCGCGATTGCCTGTGTTGGATCGTTGGATTTAAAGGGTGATGAGCCTGCGATGATTGAAACGGCGGCGCGTTTGGGTGTGCCGTATCGTTTGTTTACGGCGGCAGAGCTGGAAGCGTTGACGCCTAAGTTGGCGAACCCATCGGATGTGGTTTTTGCGGAAGTTGGCTGTCATGGTGTGTCAGAGGCATCTGCGTTGGCGTTGGCCGATGGAACATTGGTTGTAGAGAAACAGAAGACGTTGAATGCGACCTGTGCTGTGGCGAAATCTACGCATGTGATTACGGAATTTGCAGGGCGTTCACGTGGTAAATTGTCGATCATTGGTATTGGGCCGGGCCAACATTCATGGCGCACGCCAGAGGCATCTGCCTTAGTTGCAGAAGCTGAAGAGCTGGTTGGTTATGGTTTGTACATCGATTTGCTGGGGCCGTTGGCATTTGACAAAGAGCGTTCCGATTTCCCATTAGGTGGTGAAGAAGCGCGGTGTCGTTATGCGTTGGAACAGGCTGCCAAGGGCAAGAATGTTGCGCTGATTTGTTCGGGCGATGCGGGGATTTATGCCATGGGTGCCTTGGTGTTTGAATTGTTGGATCGTGATGCGGATGCATTGGGTGTGTCCGATGCGGCGAAGCGGGTTGAAGTGCAGTGCACGCCCGGTGTGTCGGCCTTGCAAGGTGCCGCCGCGCGTGCGGGCGCGCCGTTGGGGCATGATTTCTGCACCATCAGCCTGTCTGATTTACTGACACCACGCGATGATATTATTCGCCGTTTACATGCGGCAGCAGAGGGCGATTTTGTGATCGCTTTCTATAACCCAGTATCGAAAACACGCCGCACTTTGCTGGCAGAAGCGCGTGAGATTTTGTTGAAGCATCGCCCAGCGGATACGCCTGTGATGTTGGCCAGCTCGTTGGGTCGTCCAGAGGAACATGTGCGGTATCGCCGGTTGGATGAATTGGAAGTGGATGAAGTGGACATGTTGACCGTTGTTTTGATCGGCTCCAGCAATTCGCGTTTGGCGCATTTGGGTGAAGGCCCGCGTATGTTTACACCGCGTGGCTACGCCCGCAAAATTGATGGAGATTTGTCATGACGGTTTATTTTATTGGTGCAGGCCCCGGTGATCCAGATTTGATTACCGTAAAGGCGAAAGCCAAGATCGAAGAATGCCCTGTTTGTTTGTATGCTGGATCGTTGGTGCCGGAGGCGGTTGTGGCCTGTGCGCCCAAAGATGCGATTGTAAAAGATACGGCTGTGATGACGCTGGATGATACGCATGCGGATATCAAAGCAGCACATGCGAAGGGCCAAGATGTGGCGCGCGTGCATTCGGGTGATCCATCATTGTACGGTGCGATTGCGGAACAAATTCGCCGTCTAAAGGCGGATGGAATTCCGTTTGAAATTATTCCAGGTGTTCCAGCATATGCGGCGATGGCGGCGGCGATGGGCCAAGAGTTGACCATACCTGAGATTGCGCAGTCCATCGTTTTGACGCGGATGTCGATGCAATCAACTTCCATGCCCTCGGGCGAAACATTGGATAACTTTGGCCGTACGGGTGCAACACTGGCGATCCATTTGGCGGTGCGTAATGTGCGCGAAATTGAGCGACAGTTGGTGCCACATTATGGGGCGGATTGCCCTGTCGTTGTGGGGTACCGTGTTGGCTGGCCAGATCAGATGATTATTCGCGGAACGCTGAGCGATATTCGCAAGAAAATCCGCAAGGAAAAAATCACGCGAACTGCGCTGATTATGGTGGGGCCCGCATTGGCTGCCAGCCATGATTTTGTGGACAGTGCATTGTATGACCCCAAAATACCGCATGTATTGCGTCCAGTAACGGGTGTGAATTTAGTTGAGGATCACAATACGTAAAAATTGATGTAACATCTGGGCCATGGTGTTGTGGATATTAAGAGTTGGACTATAATAAGGGTTATGCAACCAATTTTGGTTGCAGATTGAAGGGTTGTGATGGAAAGTTTCTTGTCTGACGAAGTTCGCAATGGTTTAGATCAAGCGCGAAAACGCGCGAAGAAATCAAGTAACCGTTTGTGCGTGCATGTGGGTGACAAAGTTTATCGTGTAACGCAAACCTTTGATAACGGATTCAGTTTGCCGGAAGACTTGGGTGCGGACCTACGCGGCTTGGTTGACGTATATGATGGACCAAAGCATTTGTTCCAATGCCTGATCGTTTGTGCTGATCAGGCAGACGGCGAAGTGCATTACGAATACAAACGCACGACCGAAGCGGTGGATCAGCCACCTGTTGATTTTGTCCGTGCCGAAGATGCGCCCATAGCACTGCTTGGAAAGTGAAGAATCTTCGATTAAACCTCTTTAATCTAACGTTATCTTCTAAAAAAATGTGATTTCACGCGTAGTTTCGCATTTAATCCGCCAGCCATCATGGCATTTTGCCCGTTAAATTAAAGAACGAGGTCTGCCATGATTAAATCACCCTATTTGTTGTTCCTTGGCGATGCCGCCGATTCATTAGCTGCGAAAGTTGCCCAAGGGATCAAAGATTGGCGCCCTGATATGAGCGTCGGTCAATTCCGTATGGAAGGCTGTAATGCTGATCTTGGGCTGGCAGACATGACATTTGAACAGGCTGTTGCAGCTGGTGCCGAAACTTTGGTGATTGGCGTGGCGAACCGTGGCGGTTTTATTTCCCCAGCATGGCAAGCAAAGCTGATCGAAGCGTTAGAAGCGGGATTGGATATCGCATCTGGTCTACATAATTTGTTGCGTGATGAACCCGTTTTGGTCGCCAAAGCCGCTGAATTGGGACGAGAATTATTCGACGTACGCGTTCCGTCTGTCGAATACCCAATTGGAACTGGTGTGAAGCGTACAGGCAAACGTTGTCTGCCAGTGGGAACCGATTGTTCTGTCGGCAAAATGTACACTGGTCTGGCCATGGAAAAGGAGATGCTAGCACGTAAGATGAAAGCAACATTCCGCCCAACAGGCCAAACTGGTATTTTAATCACTGGCGATGGCGTGCCATTGGACGCCGTTGTTGCCGATTTCATGGCAGGTTCGGTGGAGTATTTAACACCAGATAACGATCCAGATCACTGGGATCTTATCGAAGGTCAGGGCTCATTGTATCACGCGTCATATTCTGGTGTAACAATGGCGTTGATCCACGGTGGTCAACCAGATGCATTGGTTTTATGCCATGAACCAACACGTAAACACATGCGCGGTTTGCCTGATTATCAGCAGCCATCGCTAGAAGAATTACGCGATACTGCATTGATCTTGGCGCGTGTGGTTAACCCTGATGTGAAAGTTGTTGGTATTTCTGTGAACACCCAACATTTGGACGAAGACGCGGCAGTTTCTTATTTGGCGGAAACAGAAGCGCGCATGGGAATTCCAACGGTTGATCCGTTTCGTCATGGCGCGGCGCGTCTGGTGGACGCACTCGAAGCCTGCTAGGGTTCTGACATGGAAATCTCAGTCAGTACGAACAGCTTTCAATTAGCGCAAGTTTTTACAATTTCGCGTGGGTCACGTACCCAGGCGGATGTTCTAACTGTGAATGTTGCGCGTGGCGCACATCGTGGCTGGGGTGAATGTGTGCCTTATGCCCGTTACGGCGAAACTATGGAATCTGTTGCCGCTCAAGTAAAAGGCCTGCCACGTTTGTTTGACCGTGATGATTTAATGACATTGTTGCCAGCGGGTGCTGCTCGCAATGCCGTCGATTGTGCGTTGTGGGATTTAGAAGCAAAAGAAGCATCGCGTCCTGTTTGGGATTTGGCCGGGTTGTCCGCACCGAAACCTGAAATTACCGCCTATACCCTATCTTTGGGTACACCAGAGGCAATGAATGCACAGGCCGCAAAAAACGCGTTTCGCCCGTTGTTGAAGACAAAGCTGGGCGGTGGTGAAGAAGATGTTGATCGTATTCGCGCTGTACGTGCGGGTGCGTTGGATGCACGAATTATTGTCGATGCAAACGAAGGTTGGACAGCCGAATTGTATCAAACTTTGGCACCTGTATTGGTTGACTTAGGCGTTGAGATGGTCGAACAACCGTTGCCGGCCAATGACGACGATGCATTGTTAACGTTGGAACGTGTTTTACCGGTTTGCGCAGACGAGAGTTGCCATGATCGCGCCAGTTTGGCGGGGCTGCAGGGCAAATATGACATGATCAACATTAAGTTGGACAAAACAGGTGGCCTGACCGAAGCGTTGAAATTGAAACAAGCGGCGGTCGATATGGGCTTTGAGGTGATGGTTGGTTGTATGGTTGGATCGTCTTTGGCGATGGCACCGGCTGTTTTGGTGGCGCAAGGTGTGGCAGTGGTTGACCTTGACGGGCCGTTGTTGTTGGGCGAAGACCGTTCCAATAAATTATTTTACGACGCCGCTGGGGTTCATCCTGCAGGGCCCGAACTGTGGGGATAACACATGACACGTACTGTCTATTTGAACGGCAAATATTTGCCAGAAAACGAAGCCCAAATCTCGATCTTTGACCGTGGGTTTTTGATGGCGGATGGCGTTTACGAAGTGACGTCTGTGATCGGCGGCAAACTGGTTGATTTTGATGGGCACGCTATTCGCTTGGCGCGTTCGCTGAAAGAATTGATGTTCACGGGCGACGTGATTGCCAAGGAAGAATTGTTAGCAATTCACCGCGAATTGATTGCACGTAATGAATTGGACCAAGGTATGATTTATTTGCAAATCACACGTGGTGCGCCAAGTGATCGTGATTTCGTATTCCCAGATCCAAAAGCAGTAAAGCCGACAATCGTGTTGTTTACACAGAACAACCCGAAGATGGTGAATAATCCAACTGCACTGAAAGGCTTGAAGGTTATTTCAATTGCTGACGAGCGTTGGGGCCGTCGCGATATTAAGACAGTTCAATTGTTATATCCGAGCATGGGTAAAATGATGGCCAAAGCCGCGGGTGCAAATGATGCATGGTTGGTTGAGGATGGTTTTGTAACTGAAGGTACGTCGAATAACGCATACATTGTAAAAGATGGTGCGATTATTACACGCGAGCTATCCAATGACATTCTGCACGGTATTACCCGCGCGGCCGTTTTACGTTTTGCCAAAGAAGCACAGATGGCGGTGGAAGAACGTAATTTCACAATTGCAGAGGCGCAAGATGCGGACGAGGCGTTTATTACGTCTGCATCAACTTTTGTTATGCCTGTTGTGAATGTGGACGGTGCGGATGTTGGAACAGGTAAACCTGGCCCCGTTGCGGCGCGTTTGCGTGAAATCTATTTAGAAGAAACACTGAAAACAGCTGTTTAACAGAGATCGCTGCGAGATCATTACAATCAGCTTGAGGCCTGTTGGCCCCAAGCGGTTTTGGATATTTTTTCAAAGTAAAACTAAGGGTGGCTTTTTTCAAAGGCCGCCTTTTGTGCATCTGTGGCGTCATTTTGATGCTGCTCTTTCCACTGTGAAAAAGGCATGCCATAGAAAATCTCGCGCGCTTCATCTTTGGTTATTGCGATGTTTTTTTCATCAGCGGCTTCTTGATACCAACGCGACAGGCAGTTTCGGCAAAATCCTGCAAGGTTCATCATGTCGATATTTTGCACATCCGTACGTGTAGCCAAATGATCACGTAGAGTGCGAAATGCGGCAGCTTCGAGTGCGAGTTTGGTTTGTTCATCCATAATATTAGCCTTGTCCGTTTGCGCTATCATAATTTTGTTACAATGATTAATAATGGATTGATGGAATAGTACTAGCTGTTTTTTAGAAAATAGCATTAAACGCACGAAGCGCCGCGAGAGGAAATAGCATGAGACGAAACCGGAACGTAAAAATAGTTGCCACATTGGGGCCAGCGTCAGACACATATGAAATGATCAAGACGTTGTTCGAAGAAGGCGTAGATGTGTTTCGTTTGAACATGAGCCATGGCACCCATGACGAAATGCGCGACAGATACCAGATGATCCGAGATATCGAACGTGACGTGGGGCATCCTGCCTGTGTTCTGGCGGATTTGCAGGGCCCAAAATTGCGATGTGGTGCGTTTAAAAACGGCAAAGAGATGTTGGAGATTGGCAAAACTTTTCGTTTCGATTTAGATCCAGAAGAGGGCGATGCTACGCGTGTATGTTTGCCACATGAAGAAATTTTTGCGGCGTTAGAAATTGGCGCGACCTTGTTGATCAATGATGGCAAGTTGCGTGTGCGTGTATTGGATTGCGGTGCAAATTTTGCCAATTGCGAAGTTATGGTTGGCGGTGAAATTTCAAATCGTAAGGGTGTAAATGTACCTGATGTGATTTTACCATTGGCGGCGCTGTCAGAAAAAGATCGCGAAGATTTAGAGTTTGCGTGTCAGCTTGGCGCGGATTGGTTGGCGTTGTCGTTTGTACAACGTCCCGAAGACGTCTTAGAAGCACGCGCATTGGCTGATGGTCGGGCGGCGATTCTGTCGAAGATTGAAAAGCCAGCCGCTGTGCGGGCCTTTGATGAGATTTTGGCCGTGTCTGATGGCATCATGGTTGCGCGTGGCGATTTAGGTGTTGAATTACCTGTTCAAGACGTTCCGCCGATTCAAAAGCGTTTGGTCGGGGCCTGTCGTAATGCGGGCAAGCCGGTGATCGTTGCGACCCAGATGATGGAAAGCATGATCGAAAGTCCAGTGCCAACACGTGCAGAAGTATCCGATGTTGCAACAGCGATTTATGAGGGCGCGGATGCTGTTATGTTGTCTGCGGAATCTGCGGCTGGCTTGTATCCCGCCGAAGCGGTTCGCACGATGAATGCTGTGGCTGTCGAAGTTGAACGTGATCCAACATATCGTACAGGTATCGAAGCAACGCGCAGTACAGCGCGTAGCACGGTTGCGGATGCAATTACTGCCGCCGCGCGTGAAATTGCGGAAACCACCGAAGTAAAAGCAATCTGTTGTTTCACATCGTCCGGAACCACCGCGATACTGGCATCGCGCGAACGTCCTAAGGTTCCGATTATTGCCCTGACGCAAAAACGTGGCACCGCCCGTCGTTTGGGATTGGTGTGGGGATTACATACTGTTGTCAGCACTGGTGAGGTGACGCGGTTCAAACATGCCGTCATTAGTGCAGCGCGTGCAGCCAGAAGTCATGAATTTGCCACAAATGAAGATAAAATAGTCGTAACTGCCGGGATTCCGTTTAATACTTCCGGTTCTACAAATATTATCCGCGTTGCATCTGTCGATGAAAAGACGATTATTTCAGGGGAAACAGATTAACGTAGTGGGGTGAAATATGTTACTTGATTGCTTGCTAATTTTGGGTGCCGTGACTGGCGCCCTCGGTGTTTTGAAGATTTTCTCACAGCTAAATGATCGTGCGTTTCCAGCGATTGGCATAGTTACGACCGCTATGGGTGCGAGTCTGATTTACTGGGTGCAAAAGGAATCGGGCCAAAGTTTAACTTTGGCTGATTTTCCGGATGCCATTTTTCGCGTAATAGGCCAGTTAAACTAGGGCTTTTCCCCTTTGTGATTGGGGTGGAAATGGGCCTTGCAATTATGGGGTATGCGTCCTAAAAGCGCGTACTGAGAAACGGGACCGGCCTATAGGGTATGCCGAGTCGCGTGTTAACCAACTCAAAAGGAGATGGAAATGCCCAAAATGAAGACCAAATCAGGCGCGAAGAAGCGCTTTAAAATGACTGCTTCTGGCAAAGTTAAAGCCGGCCAAGCTGGTAAACGTCACGGTATGATTAAACGCTCGAACAAATTCCTACGCAATGCACGTGGTACTACCATATTGTCTGCGGCGGATGCTTCGATCGTTAAAAAATACATGCCATACGCGCGCTAAGGAGATTTGAACAATGAGAGTTACATCTGGTAAAGTTACCCGCGCTCGTCACAAGAAGGTCATTAAGGCCGCTAAAGGTTATTACGGAGCACGTAAAAATGCGTTCCGTACAGCAACCCAAGCTGTGGACAAGGCGAACCAATACGCAACACGTGATCGCAAGAATCGCAAACGGAATTTCCGTGCGTTGTGGATCCAACGTATCAACGCAGCAGTGCGTATGAACGACGAAACATTGACATACAGCCGTTTCATCAACGGCGTGCAAAAAGCTGGTATTGAAGTAGACCGTAAGGTTCTGGCTGATCTAGCTGTGCATGAACCAGCAGCGTTCAATGCAATTGTTGATCAGGCGAAAGCGGCGCTTTAAGCCCATTCGTTTTAAAAATTAGAAAGCCTCGTGTTGAAAGACACGGGGCTTTTTTTCGTTAAGGCGTATGTGTGAACGGTGTGTTTATTGGTGGTCAGATACATTTGAAATGTAATGCTGTATTTTGCCTGTAAGCTGTCTGTATTTAATCTGTGCAGCAAAGGTTAACAGATCAAAGCGCAAAGCGAGTTATCAAGTTGGTTGGCAGTCGTTTGGTTTATACCGCGGAAGAAAGCCGGCACTGGGCAAGTAATATATCATTTGCTAGAATTAAATTTGTGAAATTTGAAAGACGGTTTTTGATGCGGCGCATTTTAATTGTGATTGGTACTTTAGTGATGGGCGCTTTGGCGTTGGTATATTCTTTGACGCCGCCAATCATCATTCACTTTTCTGAAGCTGAAATGCAAAGAATGATTGCACAACGTATCCCATACGAGGTGCGCAGCAGTGGTGTAGATATTAAGGTGACAAATGTGGCCCTGACATTGGGCGACGACAACAAGGCGGGAGTTGTTGCAATATTTGATGCTGCTGGGTTAACGCTGGAAGGGGACGGGCGCGTTGATGTTCGATCGGATATTCATTACGAAAAGGGCCAGTTCTTTTTAGGAGACATAAAGAAGGAAAATATTCAGTTTAACTGGTCCGAAAATAGTGTCGCCACACTATCAGAATTCGGCGAGAGTTTAAAAAACCTTTTGAACCGAGAAACCGAAGAAGCGGCGCAAGGAAATAATTCCGAAAGAAAAGAGGTCTTGGACAAGGTCAACGTTTATGCTCAAGCCAAATTGGAAGAGGATGCGGGCAAAGCGTTGGATGCATTTTTGGGCCGTGTGCCAGTTTATGATCTGAATAAAAATTTCGGGATGATGAAATTGGCAGCATTTGCGATGGATGACGTTGTGATATCAAGCGAAGGTGTGACGGCGCATTTAAGTGTTCAGTCATTCATTTTGCGTGTGGCCTCTATTGTTCTTACATTCTTGGCGTTTGCCGTCGTTTGGGTTATTCAGTGGAAGCCGGCATTCGTTTGGAGCACCTTTAAAAAACAAGTTCTGGATAACGAAGATAAGATTCGTCGGATTCCATAGGGCGGCTCCGCCAGTAGGATAATTTTTCAAAAACGGCCTGATGTTACCATCCAGTTTTATTGTGGATGGCCAATTCTCCGCTCGCAATTTTAAGGCGAACTTGCCGTCATCGATATATATGTATTAGTAAATTAGATTTTGATAAAATTACATAAAAGTTCTATAATGTTTCAGATTAATAGGAAAAGGTATTGCAATGAAATATTATCCAGCACTTGGGGTTTTGTTGATGACTGGTTGTGCCAGTCTTGAGGAGCCTCGGCCGACTGTTACTGAAGTAAAAGAAGAAACGAT
>Ga0209532_1000426_pt1 | contig 36339 bp, 33 predicted proteins | sample COG_02_FD_184746 | JGI IMG/M metagenome (GOLD analysis project Ga0209532, IMG submission 184746) | Pelagic Microbial community sample from North Sea - COGITO 998_met_02 (SPAdes) (version 2) | ecosystem: Environmental > Aquatic > Marine > Neritic zone/Coastal water | place: Helgoland, sampling... | reverse complement strand
CACGGTACCACTGTCAGGTTCCAAAGCACCCGTCAGGATATTCAAAACGGTGGTTTTACCAACGCCATTTGGCCCAACCAACGCAATACGTTCACCGCGTGTGACCTTAAGTGTCAGATTTTCAACGATTGTCTTGCTTTCAAAGGCCTTTGAAACCCCATCCACATTCACAACCAACTTGCCCGATTTAGGCCCATCCGCAAACGCCATCGCCGCCGCACCTTGGCGCTTGATCTGGCCCGAACGCTCGTCCTTTAGATCACCCAAACGGCGTACACGCCCTTGGTTACGTTTGCGACGTGCCGAAATACCTTCAACCGCCCAACGTGCTTCTGCCTTGATCAAACGGTTCAATTTGTGGCGTTGTTGATCTTCTTCTTCGAACGTCTTGTCGCGCCAATCCTCGAATGCCTCAAACCCCTGTGGATTTTGGCGTACCTTGCCGCGATCCACCCACATGGTGGCACGGGTCAGTGTGCGCAGGAATGCACGGTCGTGTGAAATCAACACAAACGCCTTTTTGGTTTGGCGCAATTCATCTTCTAGCCATTGAATGGCTTCGATATCCAAATGGTTTGTCGGCTCGTCCAGCAACATCAATTCAGGCTCTTCGGCCATGATTTTAACCAATGCAGAACGGCGACGTTCACCACCAGACGCCGTAGCAGGTGACGTATCCAAATTCAGCTTAAGCCCATCAGCAATGATATCAACCTTGTAGGAATCCAACGGATCCAATTCAGACCGCGCGTAATCGCCCAACGTGGCAAACGCAGATAAATCAGGGTGTTGATCCATATAACCAACAGTTTGACCAGGACGCAGGAAAATATTCCCCTGATCCGCTTCGATCAATCCAGCGATCACCTTCATCAAGGTGGATTTACCCGAACCGTTGCGTCCAACTAAACACATGCGATCACCCTCTTGGATCGTCAGGCCAAGGCCATCAAAAACAGGGTTTCCGCCAAAAGTTAGCGATATATCAGAGAGGGTCAAAATCGGAGGTCGTGCCATACCGCCCTAATCCAGCAAATGCACAGTCGCGTCAAGACGTCAAAATTGCTTACAAACACAGTCTTAACTTGCCAGTACAGAGTCTGTTGCCTAAAACATCCAGAGTGAATTAACAAAGGTCTTATAAAATGCTGTCGTCATTCCGTCCAAACAAGAAGAACCAACCCTTTGTTTTAGGCCTTTTAGGGCTCTTAGCCTTTGGTCTTGTTGGGTTTGCATCCGGGGGCATTTCAGGTGGTCAAATCAATTCGATTGGCTCGGTTGGTAACGAACCTATTCCAGTAAATACATATGCACAAAGCTTACGCGGTACCGTACAAAACATTTCACGCAGCATTGGCCGGGAATTAACGGCCCAAGAAGTGTTGGCATCAGGTATGCAAAGCACAGCGTTGCAAAACGTTATATCAGCCGCAGCCCTGTCCAACGAAGCGTCGCGGATTGCACTAAGTGTCGGCGACACGCAAGTGGCCGAAGAAATTACATCATCACCTTCATTCACGGGTATTGACGGTAAATTCGATATTGAAGCATATGAATTCACACTTGAACGTAATAATTTATCCGTAAGGGACTATGAAGATCAAACGCGCAAAGCTTTGGCGCGGGGTCTGGTAGAAGCAGCGATCGCAAATGGTGCGGAAACGCCAAAAGTACACGCCATGTCACTGATTTCGTTTGCACGCGAAACACGCTCATTTGATTGGGTTAGCATTAATGTTTCATCACTTGAAAATCGCGCCACTGCGCCATCTAATGCGCAGATTGATGCGCAATATTCAAAAACACCCGCGTCTTATACTGCACCGCTAACACGCAAAATTACATACGTACACTTAGCGCCAGAAATGCTGGCCGATCGTGTAGAGGTGCCAACAGGCATTTTAGAACAAGCATACAAAGATCAAACGTCACGTTTTAGCCGCCCAGCACGTCGCGCAGTTGATCGCATTTCGTTCCCAAATATGGACGCCGCAAACATAGCAAAAGAACAATTGGATGCGAATGTATTTACATTCGACAGCTTGGCGACAAACCGTAATTTGACACTTGCCGACATTGATCTGGGCGAGATTGAGCAAGGCCAATTAGAAACTGTCGTAGACAGTGCATTATTTGGTACAAAAGAGTTAGGCATCATTGGCCCATTTGAAACGGATTTGGGCCCGGCTCTGTTCCGTGTAAACGCTATAATGGATTCACAAAGCACATCGTTTGACGAAGCAAAGCCAGAATTGATGGCCGAATTTGTCGGCGAAGAAAGCCGTCTGCTAATTGTTGAAATGTACGAAGATATCAACGATCTGTTGGCACAAGGTTTAAACTTAGAAGAAATCGCATCTGAAACCGCTATGACATTGGGCCAGATCGAAATTCACAGCGACACCCAAGACGGCATTGCCGCCTACGATGAATTTCGCATTCAAGCTCTTAACGCCACCAAAGATGACCTAGGAGAGCTGTTTGACCTGTCAGACGGCGGTGTCTTCTCGCTTCGTCTAGATGCAATCATTGAACCAACATTGCGCCCACTTGCAGACGTGAAAGATCAGGTTGTTGCCGATTGGATGCGTGACACTGACCAAGCCGCTCTTGAAGCACAGGCCAATGGAATTGCCAAAAAACTAGAAAACGGTCAAACATTCGCGGATTTGGGACTGACCCCAAAAACACAAACAGACATTACACGTGATGGCTTTATCGATGGTGTGCCCCGCGCATTAATTCAAAACCTTTTCACAAGCAGCGTCGGTGATACAAATCAAATCACCCAAGAAGACACTGTCATCATTACAGATTTGACGAACGTTACTGACTTTGATGCATCCAGCGAAGAGGGATTAGCTTTAATTGCGCAGGTTCGCCGCGAGTTAGGCACACAAACAACAGGTGACCTACTCATCATGTTTGCAGATGCCTTGCAATCACGCGACGGTGTTGACTTGAATCAGAATGCGATCAACCAGATCAACACCCAAATTCTTGGCGGTACAGGCGGTTAATTTATGAATATCCTTCCAAGCGTTTCTGATTTCGCGGATCAATATAACACGGGCGCAAACAACCTCGTTTATACACGTTTGTCCGCGGATTTAGACACACCCGTGTCCTTAATGCTAAAGCTGGCTCAGGCCCGCAAGAACAGCTTTATGCTCGAAAGCGTTACGGGCGGCGATGTCCGTGGCAGATATTCCGTTATTGGTATGAACCCCGATCTTATTTGGCGTTGTAACGGGCAAACTGCATCCTTGAACCGAATGGCACTAATTGACGACGAAGCGTTTACAGAGGAAACGACAGATCCACTGACATCGCTACGTGTACTGCTTGAAGAAAGCAAAATTGATTTGCCCGATGATCTGCCACCAATGGCGGCTGGTTTATTTGGCTATCTGGGTTACGATATGATCCGTTTGGTTGAACATCTGCCAAATGTGAACCCAGATATATTGGAATTACCAGACGCAACAATGATGCGCCCATCAGTGATTGTTATCGTTGACGGTGTAAAGGACGAGCTGACCATTGTAAGCCCAGCTTGGAATACGGGCGACAAGGATGCCAAAGCGGCCTATGCACAGGCCGCAGAACGCGTGTCCGCTGCGTTGCGTGACTTAGAACGCTCCCTGCCCCGAAATGGTGGTTTGGGTAACTCTCATGCTGTGGGGGAACCCATATCAAACGTTACCAAAGCACAGTATTTTGATATTGTCGCCAAGGCCAAAGATTACATCAAAGCGGGTGATATATTCCAAGTCGTGCCCAGCCAGCGTTGGACCGTCGACTTTCCGTTGCCACCGTTTTCGCTGTATCGCGCGTTACGGCGCACTAATCCCTCGCCATATATGTTTTATTTCAACTTTGGTGACTTTCAAGTGACCGGCGCAAGTCCCGAAATTTTGGTTCGCGTCCAAGGTGACGAAGTAACCATTCGCCCGATTGCAGGTACACGACCACGTGGCGCCACTGCTGCGTTGGACAAAGAGCTAGAATTGGATTTATTGGCTGATCAAAAAGAATTGGCCGAGCATCTGATGTTACTGGATTTGGGTCGAAATGACGTTGGACGTGTGGCCAAAATTGGCACCGTAAACCCCAATGAGCAATTCATCATTGAACGATATAGCCACGTGATGCACATCGTATCGAATGTCATTGGGACATTATCTGATGATCATGATGCCCTGTCTGCATTATTGGCAGGGTTACCAGCAGGCACGGTTTCTGGTGCACCCAAAGTACGCGCAATGGAAATCATTGACGAGCTAGAGGTCGAAAAGCGCGGCGTTTATGGCGGCGGTGTGGGTTATTTTTCATCAAACGGCGATATGGATATTTGCATTGCGTTACGCACGGCCGTGACCAAGCAGAATAAATTGTACATTCAAGCAGGTGGCGGTGTCGTTTATGACAGCGACCCAGAATCCGAATTCCAAGAAACCGTCAACAAATCCAAAGCATTACAAGCCGCAGCCAAGTTATCTTATCAATTTGATGATCAATCTGGCAACGGCTAACTGGTGGCTTATCTATTGAGATAACCTAATAATAGCAGAGCTAACTGGCACAAATTCAACTTTGCTCGCACCACTTGTTTCTGACCAATCTTTGATTCCTTTAATCACAGCAGGCGTTGCTGCCGCCATGATGATTGTTGCACCGTTTTTACTGGCATCAATCGTTGCCCGATCAATCGCACGCGACACAGTTGATGAATTTGTAATCGTTTCATCTAAGTAACGACTTATCACACCACTTTGTAGACCAGCATCATGGGCGGCGTTTGATGCAGAGTTTAGCCCGCCCTTGTACGTCAATATTGCAGGTGACTCTTTTGACGCGGCTTCCAGCATAAACCCAAACAAGCGCCTATCTTTTTGCAATCGCGCAGACGGTGCGTCAACGATGGCTAACGCTTGTGGCATTGCACTAAGGTTGGCATTTACGATGTCAGCAACCTGATCTGGCAATGTGATATCTTGGACTTGTTTTTCATTTAAGAACGCAACAACTTCAAAACCGGTTGCCCGATAATCACCTGCCACACGCCCTGCGTCAGAACGCGTGCCGTCAATTGCAAAAGCGAACGGAAATGTTTGTCGTAATAATGCAGACTGCGAAACACCCGCAGAACCAATATCAACCAAGATAATCGAAATGAATCCTGTATCCAAATCAATTTTTGCATTCGCGTTGGCTGCAAACATTGTGGTGTCTTTTACAATGGGAGCCTCATCAACCGCGGCTGTACCGCCCGACGAAACACTCGGAAGTCTCGAGCTCCCGCCCCCCAAAGTCAACGTGTTCCCCGTTATTTTCAAAACATTTGCCGGTTTTGGTTCTGTAACGATTGGTGATTCCGGTTCCGTTACCTGGGAAAGATCGCCACCAACATCGGGTTCTACGATGTCTTCGATGGTGATGCCAGAAGGTTGCAATGCAGCTAAATCGTCAACCAATGCTTGGTCATTTGATTCCGGCAATGCGCTAACGGGTGCATCCGGATCAACATCGACGCCAAGATCAATAACATCAAGTTTGGGCGCATCCCGAACCGCTATCGTGTCGATGTTTACCTTTTGTTCACTACTTTCGCTATCAGCGCTCGCTACTTTCATGTCTGTTTGCGTTGCCAATGTGTTCGAACTTGCCAGAATTGGGGACCTAATTGAAATCAATGCCAACAAGATTCCACATGCGATAATTCCAACCAAAAAGCCTAAAACCAATTTTAAAACCGACATATTGCGTTTTCCCTTACGGTATTGTGCGAACAGCACTTGACCAATCCCTACGAGTTTGCGCATTTATAGCTTGAAAACAAGGGATAAACACCCCTAAAATCATACGAGTTGGGACGGCCAATGCTGCTACTGATAGATAACTACGATAGTTTTACTTACAATTTGGTTCACTACCTTGGCGAATTGGGTGCCGAAGTGGTTGTGAAACGCAATGACGAGCTGAACGTTCAAGAGGCAATGGGTCTAAACCCATCTGCAATTATGTTGTCCCCCGGCCCATGTGATCCAGCGCAGGCCGGCATTTGTTTGGCATTGACCAAAGCCGCCGCAGAAACAAAAACGCCCCTGATTGGCGTGTGTTTAGGGCACCAAGCCATCGGTGAAGCATTCGGTGGCAAAGTCGTGCGTTGCGGTGAAATTGTTCATGGTAAAATGGGCACGATGCATCACACAGGCAAAAGCCTGTTCAAAGATTTACCCAGCCCATTTGAAGCAACACGTTATCATTCCTTGATTGTAGAACGCGAAACCCTGCCCGATTGTTTAGAAGTCACGGCCGAGCTGGAAGATGGCACCATCATGGGATTGCAACACAAGACATTGCCAATCCACGGTTGCCAATTCCATCCAGAAAGCATTGCATCCGAACATGGGCATAAAATGCTGCAAAACTTCCTTGATTGCGTAAAGGTGCCTGCATGAGTGATGCGTTAAAACCATTAATCGCCGCTGCTGTAGACGGCCCATTAAGCCGCACACAAGCCGAGCAAGCGTTCAACATCATTATGAATGGTGAGGCCACACAAGCCCAAACTGGTGGTTTATTGATGGCCCTGCGCACGCGCGGTGAAACGATTGATGAATATGCCGCTGCCGCAACTGTGATGCGCGCGAACTGTGTGCCCGTGAATGCGCCCGCAGGCACGATGGATATTGTTGGCACTGGTGGTGATGGCAAAAACATCTTTAACATATCCACGGCTTGCGCCCTTGTCGCCGCTGGCGCGGGTGTACCGATTGCAAAACACGGCAATCGAAGCTTGTCATCGAAATCTGGCTCTGCCGATGCGCTGACGTTGTCTGGTGTGAATGTGATGATCCCAGCGGATGTTGCGCAACGCGCATTGGATCAAGCAGGTATCTGCTTTATGATGGCACCAATGCATCACCCAGCAATGAAACATGTTATGCCCGCACGCATCGAGTTGGGGACGCGCACTATTTTTAACATTCTTGGCCCGCTAACCAATCCCGCTGGCGTCAAACGCCAACTTACAGGCGCATTCTTACGCGAACTTATTCACCCAATGGCACAAGTGTTACAGCAACTTGGCTCGGAAAAAGCATGGCTGGTGCATGGATCAGATGGCACAGACAAATTATCCATTTCTGGCAAATCATGGGTTGCTGCACTGGAAGACGGAAAAATCACCGAACGTGAAATCCATCCCGAAGACGCAGGCCTGCCCGTGCATGATTTCGCCCAAATCGTTGGCCGCGACCCAGAATATAATGCAGCCGCGATGCGCGCCGTTTTGGATGGCGAAAAATCCGCCTATCGCGACTCTGTGTTGCTCAACACATCCGCTGCATTGGTTATCGCTGATAAAGCCGCAGATCTGAAAGAAGGCGTTGAAATCGCATCTGAAAGCATTGCGAGCGGCGCGGCAAAAGAAAAATTAAGCCTTTTGGCGCAAATTACGACAGAGGCATAGATGGCTGATATTCTCGAAAAAATCAAAGAATACAAATTAGTAGAGGTCAAAGCTGCCAAATCAGCCCTGCCCTATAATGATCTTGAAGACATGGCAAAAGAGGCTGATGCAACGCGCGGTTTTGCCGATGCATTATATACAGCCTGTAAAACAGGCTACGGGCTGATCGCCGAAATCAAGAAGGCCAGCCCATCCAAGGGCCTGATCCGCCCTGACTTTAATCCACCCGCACTGGCAGAAGCTTATCAAACGGGTGGTGCGACATGTTTATCCGTTCTGACAGACACCCCATCATTCCAAGGTGCACCAGAGTTTTTGATGCAGGCGCGTGCGGCATGTGATCTGCCGGCATTGCGCAAAGATTTCATGTACGACACATATCAAATCGCTCAAGCACGTGCATGGAATGCCGATTGTATTTTGATCATTCTGGCATCTGTTTCTGATGCCCAGGCCCAAGAACTGGAAGCATGTGCATTTGAATGGGGCATGGATGTATTATTGGAAGTGCACAATCGCGAAGAGTTGGATCGCGCATTGGAATGCAAATCTCCTCTGCTAGGTATCAACAACCGTAATTTGAAAACGTTTGATGTGACATTGGACACCACACGTGAATTATCCAATCATGTGCCATCTGATCGCCATATGGTGACCGAAAGTGGCATTTTCACACCCGACGACATGGCCCAAATGGCCGCTGTTGGCGCACGCAGTTTCCTGATCGGCGAAAGTTTAATGCGCCAAGATGATGTTGCTGGTGCCACCAAAACCCTGCTTTCTAACCCCGTAAAGGCCACATAATGCCAAAGTTGAGCCATTTTGATGATCAAGGTCAGGCACATATGGTTGATGTGTCGGACAAAGATGTGACATCTCGCATCGCCACCGCCAGGGGGCGTATAGTGATGAACCCCGAAACTTTGGCGATGATCATGGATGGTTCCGCCAAAAAGGGCGATGTTCTGGGCGTGGCGCGTTTGGCGGGCATCATGGGCGCGAAAAAGACACCAGACTTGATCCCGCTTTGTCATCCCTTGCCGATTACCAAAGTGACGGTCGATCTAACACCAATTCCCACTGATAATGCGGTGGAAATAGAGGCAACGGTCAAGACGACAGGCCAAACGGGCGTCGAAATGGAAGCATTGACGGCCGTAAACGTGGCCGCGTTGACAGTTTATGACATGGTCAAAGCGGTGGATAAAACCATGATCATCACCGATGTGCGCGTCACCTTGAAAGACGGCGGAAAATCGGGTCGTTTGGTTGCCAAATGATTACGGTTGAACAGGCCCTGACATACGTCCTTGATCTGGTTTCACCACTGGATACCGAAGTTATTCCACTTGCCAACGCTGGTGGCCGCATTTTGGCCCAATCCGTGTCAGCCACACGTGATCAGCCACCATTTTCATCCTCCGCAATGGATGGATACGCCGTTCAATCCGATGATCTAACAGCAGGTGCTGTCCTGAACGTCATTGGCACATCCGCAGCAGGTGCTCGATTTGATGGTATGGTCAGTGCGGGAAATGCCGTGCGTATTTTCACAGGCGCACCTGTTCCCGAAGGTGCCGATCGCATCCTGATCCAAGAAGATTGCCAGCGCATTGGCGATGCAATTACCGTTGGCGGTGATTTGGACAAATCCACATACATCCGCCCTGCTGGTGGCGACTTCAAAGTCGGCGACGAAATGACAGCGCCACAATCCTTGGGATCGTCCGAAGTGTCATTGTTGGCGGCCATGAACATCCCATACGTTACCGTATACCGCAAACCAGTTATTGCACTGATCGCGACAGGTGATGAATTGGTAACCGTTGGCGATACCCCCAATATAGACCAGATCATTTCATCCAATAATTACGGCCTCAAGGTCATGATCGAGGCCGCAGGTGGTATTGCACGTATCCTGCCCATCGCCCGTGATACCCGCGAAGAATTGGAATGTGTTCTGGCCATGTGTTCGGATGTCGACATGATCGTCACTTTGGGCGGCGCATCCGTGGGTGATTATGATCTGGTACATTCTGTGGCGGGTGAAATGGGCATGGAAACCGCGTTTTATAAGGTGGCAATGCGCCCCGGAAAGCCATTGATGGCGGGTCGTTTGCGTGGTGTTCCAATGATCGGCCTGCCTGGCAATCCAGTCAGCGCGCTGGTTTGCGGCACTGTTTTCCTGATCCCTGCGATAAAGGCCATGTTGGGCCTGCCTAAATCTGCAATGCCCACCCAAAACGCGACACTGTCAATTGATATCGGCCTCAATGGCCCCCGCGCGCATTATATTCGTGCCGTCACACAGATGGAAAACGGTGTCATGACCGTGCGCCCCTTTGCTCGCCAAGACAGTTCATTATTGTCCGTGTTATCCCAAGCAAACGCTTTAATGGTGCGCCAACCCAATGAACCTGCCCAAAGTTCCGGTTCATCAGTTCAAATCATCTCTTTATAATGGATCTGGGCACCGATTTTTTTATCGTTGCGTTCATCATGGTTTTTTTTATTGGCGTATCAAAGGCCGGATTGGCAGCTGGTTTTGGTGCATTAGGTGTCCCTGTATTTTCGATGTATATGCCCCCCGCAATGGCGGCGGGGATATTGTTACCGATTATGATTGCCATCGACACCACAAACCTGTGGAATTACCGGCACCATTTTCAACGACAATATCTGAAACTGCTGATCATGGGATCAATGGTTGGCATCGGTTTTGGCACATTGGCATTTGGTGTCGTTCAACCCGAATGGTTACGGCTGGGCGTGGGCTGTATCGCGCTGTGGTTTTCTGCACTCTATTTCGCGAAATCCTACCTTCCTAAACTGTCAGGAAAGATGCCTTTAAAATATGGTTTCTTCTTTGCACTCGTTTCTGGATTTACCAGCCACCTTGCCCATGCGGGCGGCCCACCGGTGCGTGCATTCTTATTGAACCAAGATCTACCCAAAAGCCAATTCATTGGCACATTTGGTTTTTTGTTCGCCTGCGTTAACTGGATGAAAATGCCACCCTACCTATATTTTGGTCAACTGAATTGGGAAACCGCACGTATCGCCTTAATATTATCCATCGCTGTTCCTTTTGGCGTATTGGTTGGTTTGGCTGTTCACAAATCCCTGTCACAGGTGCTTTTTACTAAAATTGCATATGTTTTATTAACCCTTGCAGGCCTAAGAATGATTTACGACGGGCTAAGCATAATTCTATAAATTATCCGTTTGTTAATAATATTTGACACAAAACAAGAACACTTGTAGAACTAAATGGAACATAAGAGATACATAACAGGTTCGGAGGCGAAAAATGCTGACACGTAAACAACTAGATTTGCTGGAATTCATTCACAAACGTCTACATAAAGAAGGTGTTCCACCCAGCTTTGATGAAATGAAAGAAGCGTTGAATTTACGATCAAAATCGGGCATTCATCGCTTGATCACAGCCCTTGAAGAACGTGGTTTTATTCGACGCTTGGCACACCGTGCCCGTGCAATCGAAATCCTTCGCCTTCCCGAAAGCATCGAAGGCGGTGGTTTCCAACCCCGCATCATCGAAGGCTCATTAACACCACCACCAGCAGCGGCTTTACCGATAGAGGCGGCTAACGCCGTGACATTGCCCGTTATGGGCCGGATCGCTGCGGGTACACCGATTGAGGCAATTCAACAAGTTGCTAACAATGTGTCTGTACCCGGCGAAATGCTGAAAAATTCAGGACGTCATTACGCTTTGGAAGTCAAAGGTGATTCAATGATCGATGCTGGGATTAATGATGGCGATATCGTTGTTATTAACGAGCAAAGCGATGCTGATAACGGTGATATTGTTGTCGCATTGGTCGAAGATCAAGAAGCGACATTGAAACGCCTGCGTAAACGTGGATCAGTGATTGCCCTAGAAGCGGCGAACCCTGCATATGAAACGCGCGTTTATCGCGATGACCAAGTTAAGGTTCAGGGCAAGTTAGTTGGACTGATCCGTACATACTAAATACCACGCGTTTTACGTAAACGATATGAATTCCATAACCGCTTGCCACCATTCTGGCGAGCGGTTTCGATTTTCAGACCCTCTGGTGTATCTTCGAATGAAAGTGAACCATCATAACGAAGCTCCCTTTCCCCCCAATACATACATTGACCACTGACAGTTTCACGCCACTGTGGGGCAATTAACACATCGTATTCACGACAAATATCAAACAATTCATCAAGATCTAACTTTTTCCCCCACAGGTAAAATATCGTGGCATCACCCACTTTTTGGATAAACCTATCTACATTTGGTGCCTCAAAAAGTGCAGCACTTTTGATTTGATCGAAAAATAATCCATCATTCTCAAGCCATGAACGCGCAGCAAACCCGTTGCCACGTTTTCGGTTAAGCGCCCGTTCACCATCTTGCATCACACCAACCAATCGCCCATTCCCCGTCACCAACACATCTGGGCGATGACCTTGTGTCCAAAGCAAAACCGCCGCCATCACAACTGGTATTCCAAATAATCGCACAGTGCGTCGAAATAATATAAGAACAATCGTCCCAACCACAAAAACCATCAATGCATATGGTGGTGCCTGCGGAACTAAACTAACGGCGCCCCCCAACCCTGACACCCATTCAGCCATATTTAGGATGGCCGAAATACCCTGCCCCATTCCCCACAATGCGACCCCATGTAATCCAACAGGCCACAAAACACCGGCCAGTACAGCGCATGGCATAACGATCAAACTCATCAGCGGCAGACTGATAACATTTGCAATCAGACCATAGTGTGCCACCTGATTGAAATGATAAGCCGCAAATGGAGCAGTCGCCGCGCCAGCCACCAAGGACGATCCAATCAACCCAACCAATGGCTGAATATAACGCCATCGCCCGTGATACATTGCCTTCCACCACCGCACGTTTTTCAATCCACGAAAAACCACGACTAATGCGATGGTCGCGGCGAACGACATTTGAAACCCGGGTTCCAACAAGTTTTCAGGCCAGATTGTTAAAATGATTATGGCGGCCATTGCCACGGCACGTAACGAAATCGCGAGTCGATCAATCAATATTGCCCCCAACATCATCGCTACCATTACAAATGCCCGCTGCGTGGCAACGCTGGCGCCAGATAAAACGAGATAGGATAATCCAACGAAAATAGCGAACACAGCCGCAATCTTTTTTGCAGGAAGACGCAATGCATAGCGTGGTATCAAAGCCAACCCAACACGGATCAAGGCAAATACAACGCCTGTCATTAATCCCATATGAAGACCCGAAATCGCCAAAAGATGCGCCAAATTTGCGCGGCGTAGATGTTTAAGCGAAGTTTGATCAACAAATGATCTATCCCCAACGATAATAGCCGCCGCAAATCCACCTTGTTTAACAGGTAAGTGCTTGCGCAATTCCGATGACAAAGCAAGCCGCGCGCGAAATACCCAAACACGCCAATTGTTGGGTTCTGGTTCTGACAAAACTTCAAAATACTTCCGGCTATATCCAACAGCGCCAAGTGTGCGAAACCACGCGCGGCGTTGGAAATCATATCCACTTGGTTCAGATGGACCGTTTGGCGGCGAAAAGCTTCCGACAATGGCAATGCGCGCGCCAGGCTTTGGCAACGTTGTTTGGTCTGAATGAAGTGACACACGGATGTATGTCGGAGTGCGCCGCGCACTAATTTTTCCCATCGTTGGGTTTTTCAGGGTAAGTCGCGGCTTGTCTGAACTGGAACGATCAATCGCAACAACAGTTCCGGTTACAGGGCCATAGTATCGCCAACCTAAAACTGGCCCTGCGACAGTTTCTGCGCGAATTATAGACAGACAAAATCCAAGAAGAACCAATCCGACAATAACACTAAAGGTGCCGACAACTGCGCGAGAAATAAATCCAAACATCAAACATAAACAGCTCCCTGCCATACATACCCAATACCAATTTGTGCTGGGTTCAACAGGCATCGCGAAATACATCCAAATGCCAAAGCCCAAACACACGGGAACCCACAATAGGCCCTGTTGTCGTTGCTCTGCCAGCGTTTCAACAAACCGATTATGAACCACCTCTATTGCCACGCGAACCTCTATTGCTTATGAGGGACAATCATCCGCTTTTTATGGTTTAAATCAGGTTAATTTCTTATGTCAGATACTCCCGTCGTCACACGTTTTGCCCCCTCACCCACTGGGTATCTTCATATCGGAGGCGCACGTACAGCCCTGTTTAACTGGTTGTATGCTAAGGCAAATAACGGGAAGTTTTTACTCCGTATTGAAGACACCGATCGTGCACGTTCAACACCAGAAGCAACGGATGCATTGTTAAAGGGTTTGGAATGGCTGGGATTGGATTACGACGGCGAAGCTTATAGCCAGTTCGCCCGCGCCGACCGCCACCGCAAAGTCGCAATGGAAATGGTAGAGAGTGGACATGCCTACAAATGCTTCTCCACACCTGAAGAAATCGAAGCCTACCGCGACCAAGCAGCGATTGATAAGAATCCGCTCCCATTTCAAAGCCCATGGCGCGATGTTGACCCTGCGACCACACCAGACGCACCCTTCGTTGTACGGCTTAAATCGCCCCGCGAAGGTGGCGTCGCGATAAAAGACAAAGTTCAAAAAAAGGTTAGCTGGGCCGCCACAACGTTCGATGACCTAATCATGTTGCGTTCTGACGGAAGCCCAACCTATATGCTCGCGGTGGTCGTTGACGATCACGACATGGGTGTCACACATATCATTCGCGGTGATGATCACCTGATCAACGCTGGCCGCCAATCCTTGATTTATCGCGCAATGGGATGGGATGTCCCTACTTTCGCACATATTCCCTTGATCCACGGCGAAGATGGCAAAAAGCTGTCCAAACGCCATGGCGCAACTGGCATCCACGAATACGCTGCCTTGGGATATATGCCCGAAGCAATGCGCAATTATCTGGCACGGTTGGGTTGGAGCCATGGAAACGATGAATTGTTTACCACAAAAGAAGCAATTGAATGGTTTGATTTCACAGGTATGGGAAAATCACCCTCGCGTTTGGACTTCAAAAAACTGGACAATGTATCCGCACATCACATTAAAACTGCCCCAAGCGATACGTTGGCAACTGATTTGCTTAACTACGCCGCCGAGATTGAAACCCCTGTAAAGGATGCATCAAAAGCGCAGTTACTAAAGGCGTTGCCAATTTTGCGCGATAAATCAAAACGCCTCGGTGATATATTGGACAAAGCTCACTTTGTTTTGAACGCTCGACCTATTGATTTTGATGAAAAATCTATGCAAAATCTTAACTCGGTATCCATTGGTATACTAAAACAATTGACCCCGCGGTTAACAGATGCTAGTTGGGGCGCAGCCGAGTTAGAAGCCTCCATGCGTGACTTTGCTGAAAGCTTAGACATTGGTCTTGGTAAAATCGGAATGCCATTAAAAGCGGCCCTTTCGGGTCGGGGTAATGCCCCATCTGCTTTTGGTATGATGGAAATATTGGGACGCGAAGAAAGTATTTTGCGGATCACGGATGTAATAGAAAATCAGTAAACTGATTTTGGAATTATTTCGTCAAAACGGCATGGATAAGAAATTTGCACGTCTTCGGCGTGCGCGATGTAATGTAAGGGAAAAATATGTCAGATAAAAGAGTTGCTAAACTTTCGTTCGATGGCAAAGAGTTAGAATTGCCAATCTATTCACCATCAGCAGGCCCAGATGTCTTGGACATCACAAAATTATATGCCGAAGGCGATGTTTTTACATATGACCCTGGTTTTACGTCTACTGCATCTTGCGAAAGCACAATCACATTCATCGCCGGTGGCAAAGGTGAATTGTTGTATCGTGGCTATCCAATTGATCAATTGGCAAATGAATCTCATTATCTCGAAGTATGTTACTTGTTGCTCTACGGTGAACTACCATCCGAAGACGAATTGGTTGAATTTGAATCACGTGTAACCAACCACACGATGCTTCACGATCAAATGAACCACTTGTTCCGTGGTTTCCGTCGCGACGCACACCCAATGGCCATCATGTGTGGTGTTGTCGGCGCGTTGTCTGCGTTCTACCACGACAGCACCGATGTAGCAGATCCACAGCAACGCGAAATTGCTTCGATCCGCATGATTGCTAAAATCCCAACAATTGCGGCATATGCATTCAAATACTCTGCTGGTCAGGCATTTGTTTATCCTGATAACAATTTGGATTACGCGTCAAACTTCTTGCGTATGTGTTTCGCAGTTCCAACAGAAGAATATGTTGTTAACCCTATCCTTGCAAAAGCAATGGATCGTATTTTCACATTACACGCTGATCACGAACAAAACGCATCAACCTCGACTGTACGTTTGGCTGGCTCTTCTGGTGCAAACCCATTCGCTTGTATCGCAGCTGGCATTGCATGTTTGTGGGGCCCTGCACACGGTGGCGCAAACGAAGCATGTTTGAACATGTTGCGTGAAATCGGCACTGTTGATCGCATTCCTGAATTCGTTGCACGCGCCAAAGACAAATCAGACCCATTCCGTTTGATGGGCTTTGGTCACCGCGTTTACAAAAACTTTGACCCACGCGCGACCGTTATGAAAGAGAGCGCTGACGAAGTTCTTGAATTGTTGGGCATCGAAGACAACGAAATATTGAAAATTGCCAAAGAGCTGGAACGTATCGCGCTTGAGGATCCATACTTCGTAGAGAAGAAGTTGTACCCGAACGTTGATTTCTACTCTGGTATCATTTTGGACGCCATGGGCTTCCCGACGTCAATGTTCACACCAATCTTTGCAATGTCACGCACAGTTGGTTGGATTGCACAATGGAAAGAAATGATTGGCGATCCAAAGCTAAAAATCGGCCGTCCACGCCAGCTATACACTGGTGCAACACATCGCGATTATGTTGATGTAAAAGACCGCTAAGAATGCTAAAACCGCCCTGATAAACAGGGCGGTTTTTTTTAGGCTATATAATGAAACAATTTTTATTCCTTTTGGGCATTATTGGCCTTTGCTTGCTACCAGTTCTCTTTGAGAAGAACGCGCCAATTGCGGTCGGTATCGAAGTCCACACCAGCCTCGACGAAAATCGAACATTAGAACCAGCAATGAACGACGCATTGGACGATGTGTTGACGTTTTATGCACGCTCACACGACATAGCGTTTAATGGCCCACTGCACATCATTTTCAGCCAAGACACCCAATACGTGACAGATACATATTACGACCTAAGCCGTCCCCATGTTTCTAAGAAAGATGCACGACACTTTGCACGCAGTCATTGCGATGCCGATCAAACAATTTCCGGTGTGATTACGCTTAAGGTCATGTTGTTATGCATTTCACCGGTTGAAGATGTAAATAATCGTTGGATCGCTTCACATCGCGATCAGATAGGTGCAACGTTAGCCCATGAAATCATGCACGCCATACAACACAAGTTCAGCGACGAATCCGTCACTGGCCTAAGTGCACGTCGCGCCAGTGGCCCAGTCTGGATGGTTGAAGGTGCCGCAAATTACATTTCGCGCGACTTTCAGGGTGCATTAACATATAAAGATCGCGAATTTGAACGTGTGTTTTATCGCGCACAAGACACAACAAAATCGATTGATGAATTGTCTTACGCGCCACCTTTTGAACGGTTTAAACACTATGCCATTTCTCACCTCGCCATCTACCTATTGGCCGAACGGTTCGGAGCCCCAGCATTATTTGATTTCTGGCGAAACCTTGGCGCAGGTCACAACTGGGAAAACAGCTTTGCACGCGCGTTTGGCATGCAGATGTCTGATTTTATTGAGAAATTTGAAACATTGCGGCGTGATCCAAAAGCGGCCAAAGATTGGATTCTAGCCGATAAATAAATTCTAACCTACAAAGATAGGCTTACGTTTTTCCAAAAATGCCGCAACACCTTCGGCGAAATCAGGCGATGCCCCAGCAATATTTTGCAACTCACCTTCAAGCGTGAGTTGATCCGCAAGTGTATTGTCATAGCTTTTACGAATGGCCTGTTTGATCAATTTATAAGTCCCAGTTGGACCGTTGGCCAAATGCGCAGCACGGGAAATAATATGGTCATCAAACATATCATCTGGAACAGCCTCAAAAATCATACCCATATCCGCGGCCTCGCGCCCTAAAATACGATCAGCAAACAATGCGGCGCCCATCGCACGGGCAAATCCAACTTGGCGTGGCAACCAATAAGTACCACCTGCATCAGGTATCAAACCGATATTGGCAAAACCTTGTTGAAAAAACGCCCCTTCTTTCGCAATTACGATATCGGGTGCCAATGCCAAATTGGCACCTGCCCCAGCGGCAGGCCCATTTACGGCAGCAATTGTTGGAATTGGACAGCTATAAATCGCGTTAAACATCGGTACATACTCGTCGCGCAAAACAGCCTCTAAATCCAGATCATCCAATGACTTTGCATCCATCAAATCTTGCCCAGAACAAAACCCTTTGCCCGCGCCAGTAATAACCAAAACACGCGCTTCTTTGCCGGCTTTGATCACTGCATCTAAAATCTCTCGACGCATAATGGTATTCAAACCATTGATAACGTCTGGACGGTTCAAGGTTATTGTGGCCACTTTATCAGTGACATCATATGTGATTGCTTTGTATGTCATTTGGATATTCTAGTCCTTGGCATTGATTAAACCATCAAAACCCTACGTCATTCATCCAGAATATCTTTAAGCCGTTTTGCCTCTTTCGCGTTCAATGCGATTGGTTCTGCTTGTTTGGTATTGCGCGAAAAACGCCACCCAATAAGCCCCCCAATCAACAGCATAAACGGACCAGACGCCCACAGAATTATATTTTGAAACGACATTTTTGGCTTCAATAAAACATACTCGCCATAACGATCCACAACGAAATCGATCACTTGCTCATTTGTATCACCAGCAGTTATGCGTTCACGCACCAAAATCCGCAAATCCTTAGCAATCCCGGCGTTTGAACTGTCAATATTTTCATTTCGACATACCAAACAACGAAGTTCTGTTGAAACTTCGCGTGCACGTGCCTCTTGAACTGGATCTGTTAAAACTTCGTCGGGTTCAACTGCCCAGGCGGCCGTTCCCAACATAAAAACACAAATGATCAAACGTAACATTATTGATCAACCTTTCGCTGGGACGTCGCAATACGTAACCGACGATCACTCATGCTCAACAATCCACCAAGCGCCATAACCATCGCACCAATCCAAATCCACACGGCAAATGGCTTAACATAAGTTCTGACAGTCCAGCCACCATCTTGCTGATCACCAAACGCAATATAAAGATCACGGTTAAGACGGCTGTGAATTCCCGCTTCGGTCGTTGGCATACGTTGTACTGGATAAAACCGTTTTTCTGGCCGCAGTGTCGCCACCATTTTGTCATCAACAGAGGCGGTTATGGTACCAATATCAGCCGTATAGTTTTTACCGTTTATCTTCTCAACATTGTCGAATTGAAATGTATACCCACTAACCTCAAACCGATCGCCAATTTGGGCAACACGAATATCTTCTGCTTCCCACGCCGTAATTGCAGAAACACCAAATATTGTCAGACCAAGCCCAATATGTGCAACGGCTTTACCCCAATCGGCACGTGGTAAATTCCGCAAACGACGCAGACCAGCGTTCAACCCAACTTGGCGCATGCGTGTACGGGTTCCCAGATCAACCAAGGCCCCCACGATAACCCAAACAGCCAAAGCTAAACCCACTGGCGCCAACATCCGACCACCGGTTTGCAAACTCCATACAAGCAACCCAATCGACAAGCTCAATGCAATCACACCAACCATCGGCTTCGCTGAACGCTTAAAATTGGCTCTCTTCCATGGCAAAACTGCACCAACCGGCAATGCAATCGCCAAAGCCACCATAAACGGCGTGAACGCCAAATCAAAAAACGGCGCACCAACAGACAACTTACGGCCCATAACAATTTCTGCGACCAAAGGCCAAATCGTCCCAATAAAGACCACGATCGTCGCCACAACTAACAACAAGTTATTTAAAACGAGCGCGCTTTCGCGACTAACAAAACTAAACGCCGCGTTCGAACGTAAGGCGTTTGCCCGCATGGCATACAAGGTTAAGGCACCACCAATGGCAACAATCAAAATGGCCAAAATGAACACACCCCGTTCAGGATCATTTGCGAATGCATGTACCGACGTAATAACGCCAGATCGAACGATAAATGTACCAATTAGGGAAAACGAAAACCCAAGAATAGCCAATAAAACCGTCCAGCTTTTCAATGTCTCACGCTTTTCCACGACAATTGCCGAATGCAACAATGCCACCGAAATAAGCCAAGGCATAAACGACGCATTTTCAACAGGGTCCCAGAACCACCAGCCACCCCAACCTAATTCATAATATGCCCACCAAGATCCCAAAGCGATCCCAATGGTCAACGTTATCCACGCCAACAACGCCCAAGGACGCACCCAACGTGCCCAGGCCGCATCAACTGACCCCTGTATCAGCGCAGCAACAGCAAAGCTAAAGGTCATCGACAGGCCCACATAACCAAAATACAAAAATGGCGGATGAAATGCCAATCCGGGGTCTTGCAGCAATGGGTTCAAATCGTTTCCATCAATCGGCGGGAATGGCAACCGCTCAAACGGATTTGATGTGAATAACAAAAATGCTAAAAACGCCACACCAATCATGGCTTGGATGGACAAAACCCGCGCACGCAAAACCACTGGCAAACTTTTACCAAAGAATGCAACAAGTGCACCATAAAAGGTCAAAATTAGGATCCACAAAAGCATCGAACCTTCGTGGTTTCCCCAAACACCAGAAACCTTGTACAGCATCGGTTTCAACGAATGCGAATTGCTAGCAACCAGTTTTACTGAAAAATCAGAGGTTACGAATGCAATAGTTAACATTGCAAATGCAAACGCAACCGCTCCAAACTGTACAAACGCCGCAGGTTTCGCGGCATCCATCCACCCTGCATACCCTTTGGCCGCCCCTACCATAGGAACGATAGACTGCAATATTGCCGCAATAAATGCGATCACGACAGCCAAATGGCCCAATTCTGCGTACATTACATTCTCCAGTAAATTCAAACTGAACTATAGGCGAATTGGCAAATCTCTCAACGTGTTTCGACAGGTGTGGACGTTTCGTCGCCATCAATTTGTGATAAGCGCCAATCGTCCAGTGCCGCATTGCCATCAACTGGCGTTTGCACAGGCATAAACCCAAGTTGTTGTGTCAGTGGTTCGCCACGATGGGTTGATCTTTTCTGGCGAAAATGATGCATTTCACGTGCGCCAAAATAAAATGATACAATCGCTCCCAACAACCACCACAACGGATCAGGCACATAATCCAACCCCTGCATGCGCATTGCAAATCCGTTTGGATCAATCATGGCATAACTAAATAACCCCACAGTGCCCAACGCCATGACCGGGCGCGGTAATCTGTTCAACCCATCCACCATGCGATCAAAAAACCCCGTACGCATATGCAGGAATTCAGAGCTGTACTGCGCCTGCGCGCCCATTGCGCGTAAATGAGCCTGTGTCTGCGCCTGTGTTTTATTCGGTATGAAAACCTCTGCAACCCCGCTAACGACTTTGCCCATTCCTAAAATGTCTCTGATCAACCCCATGTCTTTATCCTTTGCTTATGCTCAGACTGCGTAAAATGGTATTTTTCTGAAATGAATTCTTCGGCACGCCTTATCCAGCCACCTTTGCCGCCATCACGGCTGCACGCATATTTGCGACTGGCACTTCGTCGATCGGCCAGTTCATAATAATAATTGCGCCGCGAAATACCATATGCATCAACGATGTACTGTGGCGCCATTTCGAATGCTGTATGACACGCCCGAATACTTTGCGGCCCCAGCGCACCATCAATTGCAACGTCCAACCCAAACGCAACCAATAATCGCTGCAATATCTTCACCGCATTGCCACCAGCATTAACGTACATATCAAATACAGACGGCTGAAGGGGCGATGGTAGCTCGCGGATCCTCGGCTTTAGAAAATAGTGATCGACAAAAATCTCAACCGCTTGCTTTTGGGTCAGTTTTTTGACGTCACGCGTTGTTATCTGTCCATCGTTATCTAAATCCAACCCCAGACGCCGCATTGTATGAATGGTCACACCAAAATTTGTCGCACCACCTGGGTCATCTGGGTCGTTAACATAACCACCTTCACGTATCACGATATCACGTGCTATTTCAGTCACCGATTGCATTTCATCCACCTTTAAGCTTGGATAAATTCAATCGTATAATTGTTAGAATGTTATTGTATCAGCGAACGCCCGGGCTATTCTTTATAAACGCCCTGCTCTTTCAAAGTATCAGCAACTTCTTTGGGCATATAATTCTCGTCGTGTTTCGCAAGGATTTCTGTGGCTTCGAACCGACCATCAATCAAACGACCAGTGGCAATCATTCCGGTTCCTTCTGAAAATAGATCTGGCAAGATTCCCTTAAACACAACGGGCACGTCGCTGGTACGATCTGTCACGATAAAGGCAACGTTATCACCATTACGCTCCAACGACTCTTCTTTCACTAACCCACCGACACGAAATACTTCGTCGGGGCTAATTTTCTCAGACAAAACTTGGGTTGGGCCACGGTAAAACTCAATACCATCCTTAAACGCAAATCCAATCAATCCAGCAGCAACAAACACAAAAACAAATGCAATAACAATAAGTTGCACACGTCTACGCTTTTTCAAACCAACAGCCATTATGGAAACACAGGTGCCATTTCAAGCCCCATCTCCTCTGGAAGGTTCAACATCAAATTGGCATTTTGCAATGCCTGACCTGACGATCCCTTTGTTAAATTATCCAAGGTCGCAATAACCATTGCACGTCCTGACAACCGATCAGCACATACGCCTATATGGCAAAAATTTGATCCACGAACATGTCTTGAACTCGGTGCTTGGCCAAATGGCAGCACTTGCATAAATTGCTCGTCGTCATAGGCAGACTTTAATGCCTCATAAATACGCTCAGCGTCGCCCTTAACATAAACATTCGCAATTATGCCCCTATTCGCAGGCAACAAAGTTGGCGTAAATTGAACCTTGACTGGACGTCCAGCAATCGCCGAAAACTCCTGATCAAACTCAGCCAAATGGCGATGCGTGCCACCAATAGCATATGGATGCGCACCCTCCGACAGCTCCGCATGTAACAGCATTTCTTTTGGCGAACGCCCTGCTCCACTTACGCCCGTTTTCAAATCAATAATGATATCATCCAGATCAATAAGACCCGCTTCGATCAAAGGGCGCAGCGCATATTGACCGGTTGCCGCATTGCACCCAGTTCCAGCAACCAAACGTGCCGTCTTAATATCTTCGCGGTAAAATTCCGTCAGCCCATAAACAGCCTCGGCCTGACATTCCAATGCATCATGCTTGCCGCCATACCATTTTGCATACTCTTCCGGATCACGAAGCCTAAAGTCCGCAGATAAATCCACAATTTTCAGCGTTTTAGGTAGCTTCGAAATAACCGCTTGGCTCGTCGCATGCGGTAACGCACAAAAACAAAGATCAACTTGGGAAAAATCAATCTGATCAATTTTAACCAAGGTCGGTAAATCCAAGTGACGTAGATGTGGAAACACTTCCGCCATTTCTTGACCGGCTTTGCGTTCAGCACTCATCGCCACAATGTTCATCAACGGATGGGTCGCAATAAGACGAACCAGCTCGGCCCCCGTATAGCCAGAGGCACCTAAAATCGCGATATTTTTTACTTGAGTCATGAAACCAATCCTTATGCGTCGCCCAGCTGTTATGGCATTTAGCTGTGCCAATCAATGCAACCTATCAATTATGCTGAATTAAACACAATCTGTTTACCCAAAAAACGTGTCGCCGCTGTAGAAACCTTTTTTGCATCTCCAGTGGTCATAAACCGAACACCACCGCTTTCCGCAAACTCTGGATGGCGGACCAAATAGTCAGACAGGCTTTCAGCAACGATCGACCCTTGCGAATAGACCTCGACATGATCGCCCAGAGCGGCTTGGAAACTATTTTTCAAAATCGGGTAATGCGTACAGCCCAAAACAGCCGCTTGAGGATTGGGCATCCGACGCAATAACGCCGCAACATGGGATTGCACCAACGCTTCAGCCAGCTCTAAATCGTTATCTTCCATTGCATCGACCAGACCACCACAGGGCTGTGCTTCGATGTCCACACCAATCGCACGAAACGCCAGCTCGCGTTGAAACGCGCGTGTGGCCACTGTTGCAGGTGTCGCAAACAACGCGACTTGTTTTACGTCAACTTCACGTGGCGGCGAATTATCACCCCACTGGCGCTCTGTAACAGCTTCGATCAACGGAACAAAAACACCCAACACCCGTTTATCTTTCGGAAGCCACGTCTCCTGCATACGTTTAACAGCCACAGCGGATGCCGTATTACAGGCAATAATAACCAAATCACAACCCTCTTGCCACAAACGCTCTACGGCTGTCTGTGTCAGTTGATAAATTTGCTCATGATCACGCACACCATAAGGCGCATGCTTGTTGTCGCCCAAATAAACGACTGCCTGATCCGGTAATCGCGCCGAAATTGCCTGCTGTACGGTTAGACCACCAAGGCCACTGTCAAAAACACCAATTGGCATCGTTTATCCTTTTCGCTCAGACTATGGTGTCGGGCGAAAAAACAAAATGCCGAATCGACAAAAAGCGACGAACTTACACACTTTTTTACAATTCCAGCCTCACCTTTGGTGCACTTGCCAACAACCGCATCAAAGGATCAACCAACATGCGCGCTCCCTCATAATTCAGATGATTATCATCTTCATACAGCGCATATCCTTCGGCGTTTCCAAACATACATTTTTCAATGGGGCAAAATACATCAAATGTCTCCAACACTTCAAAACCATACAAACGTGCGTATTGTTACGTCTTTGAGTTGTGCTAACTGTTACGTGTATGTTACAGCCACTTTCCTCTACGTCAATGATATCAAGTAGATGTTACGTTGGTGTTACGCATAATATCCATAAAAAAAGGGCTCGCAAAACTGCAAGCCCTTGTAATTGTTGTATTTTCTGTAAACCAGACTTTAACGCTTTGAGAACTGGAAGCTCTTACGCGCTTTTGCTTTACCGTATTTCTTACGCTCAACAACGCGGCTATCACGTGTCAAGAAGCCAGCAGCCTTAAGCGCTGGGCGCAAAGATGGTTCATACAGTTGCAATGCTTTTGAAATGCCGTGCTTAACCGCGCCAGCTTGGCCAGACAAACCGCCGCCCTTAACTGTTGCCATCACGTCAAATTCGCCAGTCACGCCAGCAACTGAAAATGGCTGTGCCAAGATCATTTGCAAAACAGGACGTGCAAAATATGTGTTCATTTCTTTGCCGTTTACGACCACTTTACCAGAACCTGGTTTGATCCAAACACGGGCAACCGCATCTTTACGTTTGCCTGTTGCGTATGAACGACCCAATTCGTCACGAACTGGTTCACGAACGATCGCCGCTTGAACTTGCTCTGCAGCAGTTTCGCCGCCAACAGCTTCTTTCAAAGCGTCCAATGATTTGATTTCTTCGCTCATGACTGGCTCCGCGTATTCTTAGGGTTCATGGCTTTAACGTCCAGAACAACTGGATCTTGCGCCTCATGTGGGTGTGCTTCGCCTGCGTAGATACGCAAGTTACGCATTTGCTCACGTGACAATGGACCACCTGGCAACATACGTTGAACAGCTTTTTCCAACAAACGCTCTGGGAATTTACCCTCAAGAATTTGACCAGCTGTACGCTCTTTGATCCCACCAGGGTGGCCAGTGTGCCAGTAGTGAATTTTGTCTGTACGTTTTTTACCAGTAAGCTGAACTTTTTCAGCGTTGATAACGATAACGTTGTCGCCCATATCCATGGACGGCGTGAATGTTGGTTTGTGCTTGCCGCGCAAACGCATTGCAATGATAGATGCCAAACGACCCAAAACAACGCCTTCAGCGTCGATGATGAACCATTTTTTATCAATATCAGCAGGTTTTGCTGAGAATGTTTTCATGGGGATAGTTCCATTTGTTTGTGGGCGCACCATGCACCCGAATTCGATTGGGGTGTTCTAACCCAATACACGCGCAGGTCAACAGCCATAACACCATTAAAATTTAACAAAATCAGATAGTTAAAAATAAGGTATTATAGTACCCCACTTATTTTGGCACAGAATACGTAAGACTCGCACGGGCCACTGGTTTATCCATGCCCTCTGAATACAACATGACGTCCCCAACAACCAATGTACGCCCCAATTTCAACACATGCGCACGGGCTATCATATCGGTTTGCGCAGGCTTGCGCATAAAATCGATATTACAGCTGGTGGTGACCGCCAACGCCTTTGGTCCAACATTTGCCAACACAGCCACGTAAAACGCCACATCAGCCAATGCAAACATAGATGGGCCAGACACCGTCCCCCCGGGTCTGAGATGCTTGTCCTTAACGGGCAGACGCATAACAATCTCTTTTGCACTCACGCTTACGACCTCAAAGTCACCATCAATTTGTGGAAACTCATCGGCCAGAAACGCGGCGATTTCTTGTGCTGTCATCTTCATCCGCGCACCGACTGTTCACTTGGATACGTTGCCGCAAACAATGTTTGCAGGATTAACAGCATCACAAATATCGCGCCCACTTGATGAACAATGGCAAAATACCAAGGTGCAGCATACAACACTGTGAAAATACCCAATACCATTTGAATGAACAACATAAACATCACGGCCTTAAACCCGATGCGAATTTTGCGATGCGCTGCGCCACGTGATTTAAACCAAGCAAACACCCCAACCAGCATCAAAGCATAACCCAACATGCGGTGGTTGAATTGCACCAATGCGGGGTTTTCAAACAGGTTCGTCCACATGGGTTGGTAATCAAAACTCTCAGATGGTAAAAACTCACCACCCATCATTGGCCAATCGATGTACCCACGCCCCGCATCGATCCCCGCAACCAAGGCACCCAACAAGATTTGTGCAAACGCCAAAACCAAAAGTATCTTCGCCATGCGCGCACTGGCATCATCACGCGTCCGACGCGCCTGAAACATTTCCATTTCGGAACGGTTCAATTTCATGATGAACCAAAACAACGTCGCCAATATGATGAACGCCAATCCTAAATGTGTCGCCAGACGATATGATGCAACATCCACCATACGACCGGTTAAGCCAGACGAAACCATCCACCAACCAATCGCACCTTGAAGCCCGCCCAAAAGACCCACCAGAACCATACGCCACTGCCAGCCACGCGGGATCGTTTTTGTCGCGACGAAAAAGACCAACCCAACAAACCAGACCAAACCCACCAATCGGCCCAATTGACGATGCCCCCACTCCCACCAATAAATTGATTTGAATCCAGACAAATCCATACCTTTGTTTTGCAGCTGATATTCTGGGATCGCTTTGTATTTTTCAAATTCAATCAACCACGCAGCTTCGTTCATGGGTGGCAACGCACCCTTGATCACATTCCACTCGGTAATCGACAATCCGCTGTCCGTCAGGCGTGTTAACCCGCCGACAACAACCATTAACGCCACCATAGCAAACAGGATTTTCATCCACGTCGCCACACCTGTGCGCCAATCTTCGCGCCCTTGGTCAATCAACCCACCCGTTGGGGCGACAGTTGTTGGTTTTTCAGTTGCGACATCTTCAAAAATACTGCGGTTTTTGCTCATGCGTGACCTCTTTAATTCAATTCAGTGTAATTTAGGGCAATCATTTGGAAACGTCCAACTTTTTGCGCGGCTGTGTACGGTGTGTGTACTGGTTGTGCACGGATTGTGCATACACATTTTGGCGTCTATTGGTCGCGTGGCTTTTCCATTGTTTTCACAATCCCATGAAACACCCGCACGTCAGCATCCGTCAATTCAAGGCGCGTCAACATATTGCGTAATGTCAAAACCATGCTTTCGGCCTTATCCTCTGGCCAAAAGAAGTTACGTGCATCCAACGCCTCTTCTAATCGTTCGCCCAGTTTTTGAACTTCAATCGCCGTGGCAAAATTCACTCCGGCCATTTCCATCACTTGCGGTGGCACCTCGCCCGTTTGGCGGCGCCATTCATAAGCCAACAACAACACACATTGCGCCAAATTCAATGATGCAAAGGCAGGGTTCACAGGCACGGATATCAACGCATTCGCATGAGCAATATCCTCATTTGCCAATCCAGAACGTTCTGGACCAAACATGATGCCAACATTTTTACCCTGTAAAATCAATACTCTGGCGTGTTGCATGGCGCGTTCTGGCGTCATCACCTCTTTGGTCAAATCACGTGTACGTGCAGTTGTGGCGAAAACATAATTCATATCCGCAACGGCCTGCGCAGTCGTATCAACCACCTGCACTGCATCCATAACTTGTCCCGCGCCACTGCTCATTGCCTGTGCACGTGGATTTGGCCAGCCATCACGCGGGTTAACAATGCGCATGCGATCCAGACCAAAATTCAACATCGCACGCGCGGCCGCGCCAATGTTTTCACCCATTTGCGGCTCTACCAAAATAACGGCAGGCACTGGGCCATCCCAACCTTGGTTTTTCGCGTGATCTGTACCAGACATATTAAACCTCTGTTTTTTCCTGTCGCGGTGATAAGATGAGCACAACCAAATAACAAGGTATCAGACATGGCATATGACGAAGGCCACGCAGAAATCCTACGCAACCACCTTGCATCCTTACAAGGTATCGAAGAAAAAAAGATGTTCGGCGGTCTGTGTTTTATGTTGAACGGAAACATGTTGTGCGGCGTTCACAAAGGCGGTGCAATGTTTCGTGTCGGTAAGGAAAATGAACACCCTGCCCTCGCGATCGAGGGAACATCACCCCTGTCATTTACGAAAAAGAAGATGGGTGGCATGTTGGATGTGGATGAAGACCTACTTGAAAATGACGAAAGACGCACTGTATTGATGGCCCTTGCACTCCAATTTGTTGGAAACCTGCCTGCGAAGTAAGTGTATACAATCGTATACCACCTTTCCAATCGGGCAGCATTACGTTACTAGGGCAGTGTTATGATTCCAAATATCCAGTAAAAAGAGGTTCCCAATGAGTAAAATCAAAGTCGAAAACCCAGTTGTCGAGCTTGACGGCGATGAAATGACACGCATCATTTGGCAGTTCATCAAAGACAAGTTGATCCTGCCTTATGTTGACTTAGATCTGAAATATTATGATTTGGGTATCGAAGCACGCGATGACACAGATGATCAAATCACTGTGGATGCAGCCGAAGCAATCCAAAAATACGGCGTTGGCGTAAAATGTGCAACGATCACACCAGATGAACAACGCGTAGAAGAATTCGGTCTTAAACGCATGTACCGTTCACCAAACGGCACGATCCGCAACATTCTGGGCGGCGTTATCTTTCGCCAACCAATTATCTGTAAAAACGTTCCACGCTTGGTCCCAGGTTGGACACGCCCGATCGTTGTTGGCCGCCACGCGTATGGTGACCAATACAAAGCAACCGATTTCCGTTTTCCTGGCCCTGGTAAACTGACGATTAAGTTTGAAGGTAATGACGGCACAATCATCGAAAAAGAAATGTTCGATGCACCATCTTCTGGCATCACGATGGGCATGTATAACCTTGACGATTCAATCTACGATTTCGCACGTGCTTCTTTGAACTACGGTTTAAACCTTGGTTGGCCAGTGTACTTGTCTACGAAAAACACCATTCTAAAAGCATATGATGGTCGCTTCAAAGACATCTTCCAAGAAGTTTACGAAAAAGAATTCGAAGAAAAATTCAAAGCAGCCGGTATTCATTACGAACACCGTTTGATTGACGACATGGTTGCAGCAGCCCTTAAATGGTCTGGTGGTTATGTTTGGGCCTGTAAAAACTATGACGGCGACGTACAGTCCGACACAGTGGCACAAGGTTACGGTTCTTTGGGCTTGATGACGTCACAATTGATGACGCCAGACGGAAAAATCGTCGAAGCAGAGGCCGCTCACGGCACAGTGACCCGTCACTACCGTCAGCACCAAAAGGGCGAAGCAACGTCAACAAACTCTATCGCATCAATCTATGCGTGGACTGGTGGCCTAAAACACCGCGCCAAATTGGACGACAACCAACAATTGATGGATTTCGCAAGCAAGCTTGAGAAAATCATCGTTGATACTGTTGAAAATGGTCACATGACCAAAGATTTGGCGCTTCTTGTTGGTCCAGATCAAGGCTGGCTCACAACAGAAGGGTTCTTGGAAAAGATCGACGAAAACATGCAAAAAGCAATGTAATTTCAAGGGCGGTGCAAAAGTACCGCCCTTTTTTTGATATCGTGCCACAAAAAACCCGCGTAAAACGCGGGTTTTAATCATTCAAACGCAATTTTATTGTGAATAGGATTACACCCCTTCAACAATCGTGTAATTGCGCGTTGAAACGCCATCTGCCAATGCAAATCCCAGCGCTTCTTGATACTCGGGGCCATCATAAAACTGTACCGCCCGATCAAAGTCCGCAAATTCGATGACTACATTGCGCAATTGTTCTGGGCCTTCCTTGGTCACGCTACGTCCACCGCGTGCCAAAAACTTTCCATCATATTTCGCGACGGCAGGGCCGGCCAATGCCACATATTTCGCGTATTCATCTGCGTCGTGCACAGAAATTTGGACCATACAATAAGCTACCAATTTACATCTCCTCCAAGAGTTTTCTCGCGGCGGCAACTGCGGCTTCGGCATTTGACGCATCTGCACCACCCGCCTGCGCCATATCAGGGCGGCCACCGCCACCTTTGCCACCTAATTCGCCGGCGGCGATTTTAACAACATCAACCGCGCTGACTTTTGCAGTCAAATCATCGGTTACACCAACCGCAACAGCGGCCTTGCCACCTGCCCCGGTGATCAAAACAATTACAGCGGAGCCAAGACGGTTTTTGTGCTCGTCCACTAAACCGCGTAAATCCTTGCCCGGCACATCGTCGAATACTTGTGCAAAAAACGGAACGCCATTCACACTTTCAGCATCTTGGCTCTCGCCTCCACCACCCATTGCAACAGCGCGGCGCAATTCTGAAATTTCATTTTGCAATGCCTTGCGTTCATCCAAAAGTCCCTGCACACGATCGGCGACATCATCTGGCTTGGCTTTCAACAAGCCGGCAACCTGTGCCATTGAACGTGCTTGGTTTGCATTGTGCGCTTCGGCTGCGGCACCGGTTAATGCCTCTATCCGGCGCACGCCACTGGCGGATGCGCTTTCTGACAACAAGGTGAACCCACCGACTTCGCCCAAACAAGATACATGCGTACCTCCACAAAGTTCTAATGAATACGTATTTCCATCCAAACCTTTGCCAGATTTATCCATAACGCCCATTGAAACGACACGTACCTCATCGCCGTATTTTTCACCGAACAGTGCTTGCGCACCTAATTCACGCGCATCATCAGGCGTCATTATGCGTGTCTCAACTGGAGAGTTTTGGCGAATGTATGTATTTACACCGCGTTCAACCGCCGCCAACTCTTGGGCAGTCATTGCCTTTGCATGACTAAAATCGAACCGAAGCCGATCAGATGCATTCAACGAACCACGCTGCGCAACATGATCGCCCAACGTCGCACGCAGTGCTTCGTTCAACAGATGGGTCGCCGAATGGCTGTTACGGATACCAGAGCGCATTGAATGATCAACAATCAGTTCTGCATTGTCACCGCTCTTTATCGAACCAGAAGTAACCGATCCGATGTGAACAAACACGTTGCCCTTTTTCTTAACGTCGCGCACTGCGACTTCGCCGCCATCAACACGCAAAACGCCCGCATCACCGATTTGGCCGCCGCTTTCCGCATAAAATGGTGTTTGATTAAGAACGATCATCACCTCTTCATCTGCACTGGCCTTATCGGCAATCATGCCATCTTTGACTAATGCAACGATCTGACCTTCGGCGATTTCTGTATCATACCCCAGAAAATCGGTCGTGCCGTGCTCGTCTGCTATATCGAACCAAATTGTTTCATCCGCTGCTTCACCAGAACCAGACCATGCCGCGCGCGCCTTTGCCTTTTGTTCAGCCATAGCAGAATCAAAACCATCGGTATCGACTTCCACACCTTTTTCGCGCAACGCATCCTGAGTCAAATCCAATGGGAAACCATATGTATCATACAATTTAAACGCTGCCGTACCTGACAGTGGCGCACCCTCGTCCATGCTCGCCAGCTCGTCGTCCAGTAATTTCAAGCCACGATCCAATGTCGTTTTGAAACGCGTTTCTTCCAGCAACAAACTCTCTTCGATCAAGCTTTGTGCATGACCAAGTTCTGGATAAGCTTGGCCCATCTGTTTCACCAACGCTGGCACCATTTGATGCATTACGGGATCTTTTGCACCCATTTGATGAGCGTGGCGCATGGCACGGCGCATAATGCGACGCAGCACATATCCACGACCTTCGTTTGATGGCAAAATACCGTCTGCAATCAAAAACGACGTCGAACGTAAGTGATCTGCAATCACACGGTGATGCACATTTTGATCACCATACGGATCAACACCAGTTGCTTGCGCCGATGCTTCGATCAAATCACGCATCAAATCAGTATCGTAATTATCGTGACTTCCTTGTAGAAGTGCCGCAATCCGTTCCAGCCCCATGCCGGTATCAATTGATTGCATATTCAACGGCTTCAGTGTTCCATCTGCAAACTGTTCGTTTTGCATGAACACCACATTCCAAATCTCAATGAAGCGATCACCATCTTCCTCAGCAGAACCAGGAGGACCACCCCAGATTTTGTCACCATGATCATAGAATATCTCAGTACAGGGACCACACGGACCAGTTGGACCCATCCGCCAGAAATTGTCATCGGTCGCAATGCGAATAATGCGATCATCGGATAGCCCCGCATATTTTTTCCAAATATTAGCGGCCTCGTCATCCGTATGATAAACTGTGACATAAAGACGGTTTTTATCAATTCCGAATTCTTTTGTGATCAAATCCCATGCGTATTTGATGGCCTCTTCTTTGAAATAGTCACCAAAGGAAAAGTTTCCCAACATTTCAAAAAACGTATGATGGCGCGCTGTGTACCCAACGTTATCAAGATCGTTATGTTTACCACCAGCACGCACACATTTTTGAGCTGTCGTAGCGCGGGTATAATCGCGTGTTTCCTGACCTAGGAATTGGTTTTTGAACTGAACCATTCCAGAGTTCGTAAACATTAATGTTGGATCGTTGCGCGGCACCAAAGGCGAGCTGTCCACCACTTGGTGTCCATTGTTATCAAAGAAATCCAAAAATGTGGATCGAATGTCGTTAACGCTTGCCATCGGATTATCCTGTGAATGCTGTTTCAAACAGGTTTACCGAGCCTTTTAAAAACTGTCCACAGCCCAAAATAAAAAGGCTGGGAATTACCCAGCCTTTACATCACTTTATGTAACCTATTCTTCGACGACTGCATCGTCTTTGTCAGGCGTATCGCTTGGTGGCGGCATATCGAAATCCAAACCATGTGCAGCACGAATTTTATCTTCGATCTCGTAAGCCATCTTTGGGTTATCTTTCATATAGGTCTTGGCATTCTCACGCCCTTGCCCAATGCGTTCATCACCGTAAGAGAACCATGAGCCGGACTTCGCAATAAAGCCCAACTTAACGCCCAAATCGATCAATTCGCCACGTTTGGAAATACCTTCACCATACATAATATCAAACTCGACTTGTTTGAATGGTGGTGACACTTTGTTTTTCACAACTTTTACACGTGTTTGGTTGCCTACAATTTCGTCGCGATCCTTGATCGCGCCTATGCGGCGAATATCCAGGCGCACAGAGGAATAGAATTTCAACGCATTCCCACCAGACGTCGTTTCAGGTGAGCCAAACATCACGCCAATTTTCATACGAATTTGGTTGATGAAAATAACCATACAACCAGACTTAGAGATAGAACCCGTTAGCTTTCGCATCGCTTGGCTCATCAAACGTGCCTGTGCACCAACTTGGTGATCACCCATATCGCCTTCAAGTTCCGCACGCGGCGTCAATGCCGCAACAGAATCAACAACAACCATGGAAACAGCGCCCGAACGGACCAACGTGTCTGTAATTTCTAACGCTTGTTCACCGGCATCAGGTTGTGAAATCAATAATTCATCAATATTCACGCCCAATTTTTTGGCATAAGTCGGATCCAATGCGTGTTCGGCGTCAACAAACGCACAAACACCGCCCTTTTTCTGTTCTTCCGCAATTGCATGCAATGTTAGCGTGGTTTTACCCGAACTCTCTGGGCCATAAATCTCAATGATACGTCCCTTGGGCAATCCACCAATACCAAGTGCAATATCCAAACCGATCGAACCTGTCGATGTCGCCTCGATATCCAAACGCGCACTATCGTCGCCCAATTTCATGATCGAGCCTTTGCCGAACTGTCGTTCAATTTGGCTCAAGGCAGATTCTAAGGCCTTTTCTTTGTCCATGCTTTTCTTTCCACTGAAATCTAATAGAGTCGATGCCATGAGTTATCTCCTTATTTCACATCTTCCGCAATCTAATTTCGCGGATGTTCGCCTGTTGTTCTCTTATCTGGGTTATGGGACCAAAAAGAGAACATTACAAGATAAATTTTATATTCCCACTTTCGATCAAGACCCTTTCGAAAAGGTAAAGTTTTGAGTAAAATGAATTATCAGCACCGAGGGTGACTATAAGATGATGATTTTCCTAGATAAAAGCTTGGTGTTTTTCGCAACACCCAAGACAGGGTCGACAGCTTTTCACAAAGCATTCGGTTCGAAAGCTGATATTTTGTTTACTAAAAATCCACGTGTTACACACATTGCGCCAAAGCGGTTTAACAAAATGATTGCACCATACGTGCGCCCTCTTATGTCTGAGCCTGTAAATTCGATCGCACTTATCAGGGAACCCATAGAATGGTTAGGAAGTTGGTATCGTTACCGCCAGCGCGGCGAAAACCTAAATACGTCCAGTTCAACTGCGGATGTTTCCTTTGACGAATTTGTAGAAGCATACCTTGGCAATGATCGTCCTAAATATGCAAATGTAGGCCAACAGGCTCAGTTCATAACAGGCGGCGGGGATAAACCACTCGTGACACAGCTTTGGCGCTACACCGCAATTGATGACCTAACATTGTATCTAAGATTACAACTTGGATTCAATTTCAAACTGGAACAAGTGAACGTATCACCTAAACGCGCGTTGTCTTTATCGCCGGAAAACAACCGTACTTTGCAAAGTCACTTTCAAAAGGATTTTGATCTGTATGAGAATGCAATTGGTGGATAACAAAACCTACGTATTTCCATCCTCTACCATTTTACCAACCATAGAGATTAGCTGTTGTAAACTGTATGGTTTAGGCAAGAAAACAGCGCTATCAAAGCTTTCTAAATCGTCCGAAAAACTCTCTTCTGCATAGCCTGAAACAAAAACAATTCTTGCTCTGTTGCCTTGCTCTTGTGCTTTGCGCACCCAAGTTGGGCCGTCGATATCTGGCATAACCACGTCCGTAACGATGACATCAAAATCGATTTCAACTTGTGAAAGAATTTCAAGTGCTTCTTCCCCACCACTTGCGGCATGTAAAATAACACCCTGACTTTGTAAGGCACGTTGCGAAACGGCGCGCACAGGATCTTCGTCCTCTACTAACAAAACGCGTACTCCCTTCAGGCTATTGGATCGCTGTCTGTCTGGTACAGCTTTGGGTTGTTCCACCAATTGCATATTTTCAGCTACTGGCAATAGAATGGTGAATAATGTCCCGTGATCAACTTCGCTGTCTACGAAAATATACCCCCCCGTCTGTTTGATTATCCCGTAAGCCATAGAAAGCCCAAGCCCAGTTCCTTTGCCCACTTCTTTTGTTGAAAAGAAAGGTTCGAATATTTTCCCAAGCAAATTCGGGGAAATGCCGTCACCTTCGTCTTCAACCTCAATTGAAACATATTTGCCGGCCAAAATAATGGCGCCAGATTTGGGAACATCGTCCTTATAGTGCATTGCTTTACTGCGTAAAAATATTTGCCCGCCTTTCGGCATCGCATCACGCGCATTTACGACCAAGTTCATTAAAACCTGTTCTAATTGCCGCCCATCGACAAACGCTAGGGGCAAATCTTTTTCTTGTAACAGGCGTAACGTGATTGTTTCCCCAACCAATCGGTTCAGTAAATGCGTCAAATCCGACAAAGATTCATTGACTTGCAACGCGCTTGGTTTCAACGTTTGTTTACGGGAATAGGCCAACAATTGACCGACCAAAGCAGCGGCTCGATTTGCGTTCGAACTAATTTGAATGAGATCGCCAAAATCCGCATCGCCCTTTTCGTGACGCAGCATCAACAGATCGCAATAGCCCGAAATAGCCGTTAGTAAGTTATTGAAATCATGTGCAATACCGCCAGCCAATTGCCCGATGGCTTGCATTTTTTGGCTTTGAACAAACTGCGCTTCTAAGGATTTTAGCTCTGTAGTATCACTAATGACTGCGGTGGTGTGATGAGAACTTGAATCTCCAACTACCCCCAATTGAATACGCAGATAAACGTCGGCTTCGCGGCGTTTGGCCATACCAAATTCGGATTTTTGCCATCCTTGACGTTGGTTCGCATTTTTCACCCACTGAGAAACAGATCGCCACATTCCTTCGACCAATTCGCTGAAATATGGCCTCTCACCTGGTTCAATTTTCAGAAGGT
>Ga0209532_1000424_pt1 | contig 36345 bp, 33 predicted proteins | sample COG_02_FD_184746 | JGI IMG/M metagenome (GOLD analysis project Ga0209532, IMG submission 184746) | Pelagic Microbial community sample from North Sea - COGITO 998_met_02 (SPAdes) (version 2) | ecosystem: Environmental > Aquatic > Marine > Neritic zone/Coastal water | place: Helgoland, sampling... | reverse complement strand
CGATGTGGATCAAAACCCAACCGAAATAAACGCCGCTGCGGGTGTCAAAGCATTTAACGATGGCGGGCATGACGGCGTCATTGCTTTTGGTGGTGGTTCAGGTTTGGATTTGGGTAAACTGGTTGCATTTTTGGCCAAACAAACACGCCCGTTGTGGGATTTTGAAGATATCGACGATTGGTGGACACGTGCCGATGCCGATGTGATTGCACCCATTGTGGCGGTTCCAACAACTGCTGGTACTGGATCAGAGGTTGGACGTGCATCAGTCATCACCAACTCTCAAACCCATGAGAAAAAAATCATTTTTCACCCTAAATTCCTGCCTACAGTCGTCATTTGTGATCCAGAACTGACGATCGGCATGCCTGCACATATTACAGCAGGAACAGGGCTTGATGCCTTTGCTCATTGTGTCGAAGCATATTGTTCCCCCCATTACCACCCAATGTCCCAAGGCATGGCCCTTGAAGGTATGCGTTTAGTCAAAGAGTACCTTCCCCGCGCTTATGCAGATGGCACCGACATCGAAGCACGCGCGCATATGATGTCTGCGGCATCGATGGGGGCCACCGCTTTTCAAAAAGGGTTGGGTGCGATCCACGCTTTATCTCATCCCATTGGCGCGCTGTATAATACACATCACGGCACCACGAACGCGGTCTGCATGCCAGCAGTGCTACAGTTCAATAAACCCGCGATAGAAGATATCTTGGGACACGCTGCAAACTATCTTGGCATTACTGGTGGGTTTGATGGTTTTTGTTCATATGTGGATGACTTAAATGCATCTTTAGGAATTCCAAAAACACTGCGTCAACTGGGCATCGAAAATCCAGACATCGATCGTATCGTTGCCGGTGCGTTGAAAGACCCAAGTGTTGGCGGTAATCCCGTATTGATGAACGCCACCAATACGCGATTACTTTTGGAAGGAATAATTTAGTTAACGTCTTGCAGTCGCGCTTCAAGCTCGGTCAGTTTATCAAATGCACCTGACAGAATTGTCTTCAATTGCGCAATTTCTCCCAAAGCATCATTCACACCGGTCGGGCGCAAATGGGTTTCTGCAACATTATTGGTTCCATTGCTTTCGCCTGATATCAACCAAACCATGGACACATTCAGCATCCCAGCCAGCATTTGAATCCTGTTTCCACGTGGCATAGCACCATCGTTTTCCCAGTTTTTAATCGTCTTTTCACGAACACCCAGTTTTTCTGCCATGCTTTCGCGGGTCAAACCTTTTGCTTCTCTCGCTGCTTCCAGCCGATCGCCGAATGTGGCAACGGGTTCAGTAAAATAATCGCTGTGATCTATATTTGAAGCTGACAAGGTATTCTCCGTAAATTCTATGAATTTTTGTAGAATGGATGACTTAATCTAATGACAGCAAAATAGCAAACCGAGGCAAATACCAGCTCCAGCTCAAGCCGAGTTCATCCTAGAAGGAACGTTATATTGAGCTTTGATTTTCTGTTTTCACAAGCGATCCCGCATCGAATACCACAACATCGCCAAAACCAGCATCGGTGAACGTAACATAGCCCCACCTGGAAAACGTGGCGTCGGTACGTCAGCCATGAAATCAAACTGTTCGGCCTGACCGCGTATCGCATCAGCCGCCATTTTTCCACCCATTGTCGCCATGGCCACACCGTGCCCTGAATACCCACTGGCAGATAAAACATTGCCCGATAGACGTTCAAAATGAGGCATACGGTTCATTGTTATTCCCAACGTCCCGCCCCACGCATAATCAATACGCGTGTTTTTCAGTTGGGGATAAATTTTCAACATCGGCTTGCGTACCGCCGCCGCAATATCACGTGGAAATTTATAACCGTAGCTTTCAGAACCACCGAACAATAAACGCCGATCTGCGCTGAAACGAAAATAATTCACCACGAACTTGCTGTCAGCCACTGCGTGGTTGTTCTTTATTAACGCGTCTTGTGCTTCTTTTGACATTGGTTCTGTCGCCAGAATGAAATTATTGATCGGCATCACCCGTGCTGCCACGCGGTTGTTCAAACGTCCAAGATACCCATTGCACGCAAGCAGTGTATATTTCGCCCGAACGGTTCCTTTGTCGGTTTTAACCACTGCAGGATCGCCCGTTTGAATATCCAGAACTTTGGATTGTTCATAAATAGCAACGCCTAACTCCACACATTTACGCGCCAAACCAAGTGCATAGCGCAGGGGATCAATGTGCCCCGCACCCATGTCCAATGTCCCACCATAATAGGCAGGACTATCGACTAAATCGCGCATTTGATCTCGCGACAGATTACGGATTTTGTCATATCCATATTTGTTCAAAAGATGTTCCGTATAGGCATGCTCTTCGCCGACGTAGCGCGGGCGATGTGCTGCGTGAATAATGCCATCAACAACGCCACAGTCGTCCATGTCGGATGACAGTTCACGCACCAAATCAACGGATTGTTGTGAAATATCCCACAGTGCATGGGCATGATTATCACCCAGCATACGCTCCAAACCTTCTTGGTCCATGCGCTGTCCACCAGACACTTGTCCACCGTTACGCCCCGAGGCGCCAAAACCAATGCGCTGCGCCTCCAAAATCGTGACAGAGTAACCCGATTTAGCTAAATGCAATGCCGCCGAAAGCCCTGTAAAACCTGCGCCAACCACACAAACATCGACCTGTACATCATTGGAAAGCCTCGGAAATTCCGCCATTTGCGTTGCATGCGCCGCATAGTATGATTCAGGGTATTTCCCCTGCTTGTCATTCGCAGTTAACAAATCCATCGGTTAAGCATTCAACAACAAATGTTCACGTTCCCAAGGCGAAATTTCACGTTGATATTCCAACAATTCCGCATTTTTAATGTGACGATAAAGTGTACAAAACTCGGTGCCCAGTGCTTCTTGTAGTTCGGTATCTTCCTCAAACAACGTCAAGGCCGCAAACAATGAATGTGGCAATCCATCGTCCGTTTCAAATATCTCTTTGTTCACTGCATCACGTGGCATCGTACCATTAATCATACCCAAATACCCCGCAGCCAAACTAGCCGCGATTGCTAAATATGGGTTGGCATCACTGCCCGTTACGCGATTTTCAACGCGGCGTGCATCGGGTCCAGAAATTGGAATACGAATACCGGTGGTTCGATTATCCGCCGCCCATTCCAAATTCGATGGCGCAGAATATGCGCCTGCCAAACGACGGTATGAATTTACATACGGCGCTAACAGTGGGATCGCATTTTGAAGATGCTTTTGTGAGCCACCAATAAAATGGTAAAATGTATCCGTAGGCGTGCCATCAGCCTTAGAGAAAATATTTTGCCCCGTTTTAGCATCCACAATTGACTGATGAATATGCATTGCTGACCCTGGTTGGTCCCTCATTGGTTTCGCCATGAACGTTGCAAAAACACCGTGCTTTAACGCAGCTTCTCGGATTGTCCGCTTAAAGTAAAATACTTGGTCTGCCAAAACCATGGGATCGCCGTGCATAAGGTTGATTTCAATCTGACCTGCACCACCCTCTTGGATAATCGTGTCGATCTCCAAACCTTGGGCTTCGGTGTAATCATAAATTGTATCGATCACATCGCCAAATTCATCCACAGCCACCATAGAGAATGCCTGTTGGCGCGCGCCAATGCGGCCAGTGCGCCCGACAGGTGGTTGAATGTCATCAGTTGGATCAGTGTTTGGTTTCGTTAAGTAAAATTCAAGTTCAGGTGCAACAACAGCACGCCAGCCCTTGGCCGCATACAACGCCATAACGCGGCGCAATACATTGCGTGGCGCAATCGGTAAATCATCACCATCACGGGTTTCAATATTGTTGATAATCTGAACTGAAGCATCCACAGACCACGGCACAGCCGTAGCAGTGGACATATCTGGACGTAAAACAATGTCCTGTTCCATCCATTGGTTTTCGATCTCATCCATATCTACGTATTCACCAGATATCGTTTGGTAAAACAGTGAAATTGGCAAAAATGTGGTTCCGGTGGCGTCAAACTTATGCGCCGGCATCGTTTTTCCCCGCGACATTCCAACAATGTCAGGAATGATGCTCTCAACCTCGTCCAAACGGCGTGTGCCTTTGTGTTCCAGAAATGCACGTGGCAATTCTGTCATCCATTTTGCTTTGTCATTATCAGTCATGAGAGCCTATAAATTTATTTCTTCAAAATGATATCACATTTTTGGACAAGTGCTAGGAAAAATGGTATCACATTTTTAAACCGGACTTATGAAACAAGTACAAAGTGATCCAAATGACTGATTTTATGACAGAATACGATGCGTACTGCGCAAAATACGGCAAACCAGAACGTATTGATTTGATGTTATGTGACTTAAATGCAGTCCTTCGTGGCAAGTGGCTACCATCCAGCGAAGTGTCCAAACTGGTCAAAGGTCAGGTTAGGATTCCTTTATCAACTTATGCACCAAACATCTTTGGTTTTGAAATTCCCGAAACGGGTCTGGGAATTGTTGCGGGCGATCCCGACGGAACGTTGCACCCAATCGCAGGTACTTTAAAACCTGTTCCATGGGCCGAAGGCAACGTCGCGCAAGTGTTGGTCGAAATGCACGAAATGAATGGGCCAATTTCATTTTTATCGCCACGCCAAATTTTAGCGAACACACTGGACCGCTTCAAAGCGCGTGGTCTTCATCCAGTTGCGGCCTGTGAACTCGAGTTCTATATTTTGACCAAACGCGCAGATGTGTCTGATGCTCCGACCCCACCTGATCGCACACCAGACGCGCAAAACTATGATCTCGAAGTGTTGTCCCGCTCTGAAACGCTTTTGCGGGCAATTCAACAGGCCTCTCATAAATTGGAGCTACCAATAGATGTCATGATTGCAGAATTCGGCCCGGGTCAATTTGAAATCAACTTCCATCACACGGATGACGTTTTGTCCGCCGCTGATACAGCTGTTTTATTTCGTCGTGTGGTGCGCGGTGTCGCCGAACAACATGGCATGGAAGCAACCTTTATGGCCAAGCCATATGCCAACCATCCTGGCAATGGCATGCACTTACATGCTTCGATTTTGGATGATGACGGTAACAATATTTTCGATGCAGGTGGTGATGTATCACCCAAATTGAAACACGCTGTCACAGGTGTGTTGGACACCATGCGTGATTGTCAGGCGATTTTTGCCCCCCATATGAATTCCTATCGCCGCTTCTTTAAGGGTGGGTTTGCGCCGTGCGCACCTGATTGGGGCTTAGACAACCGAAACGCTGGTATCCGCCTACCTGAAATCGCGGGCCCAGGAGCAAGGTTAGAACATCGCATTTGTGGTGCCGATATAAATCCCTATCTGGCTTTTGCGGCCATTCTCGCGGGGATGTTAAAAGGTATCGAAGATGGCAAAGAACCACCACTTCCTTTGGACGACCCAAACGCAACCAAGGCCGAAGGCTTAACAACCGATTGGTCGCGCAGTGTGGATAATTTCGCGCAATCAGATTTTGCCGCCGATGTATTCGGTCGCGAATACCGCGATATTTACGCAACCTTACGCCGTGATGAAATTGCACAACTCACCGCCGAAATTCATCCCATCGAATATAAAACTTACCTTAGCAGGCTGTAAAATGACCGATAAAAAAGGCGACTTCGCGTTTCGTTCTGACACGACGATGGGCATGACCCACGAAATGACTTATGGCGGTGCCCTGTCGTTCCTGCGGCGTAAATACACCCGGGATTTGAACGGCGTCGACGTAGCAGTAAGCGGCATTCCATATGATTGCGCTGTCACATATCGTTCAGGCTGTCGTCTTGGCCCCCGCGCCATTCGCCAAGCATCCGTGCAATTGGCAGAATTGGATGCTTTCCCATTTGGATTCAATTTATATGAAAACCTGTCGATTGCAGATTGGGGGGATTGCCACCTAGATCCACACCACCCCGACACGATCGCGCAAACGATTCAGGATCATGCAGCGGCAATTTTGGCGACCGATACAAAAATGCTCACTCTTGGTGGTGACCATTTCATAGCCTACCCGTTAATCAAGGCACATGCAGAAAAACACGGGCCGATCACATTGATCCAGTTCGATGCACATTGCGATACTTGGGATGATGGTGATGGTTCAGGGATTGATCACGGTACGATGTTTGGTCGCGCCGCGGCTGAGGGTATTATCGATACATCAAAATCTACGCAGATTGGCTTGCGAACTTATAATGATACCGATGCTGGTTTTGAAATACTGACGGCCCCTTGGGTTCATCGCAATGGAATTGATGCCGCGTTGAAGATAATCAAAGAACGCGCAGGCGACAGCCCTGTTTATATCTCTTGGGATGTAGATGGATTTGATCCCGCTTTTGCACCAGGAACCGGTACACCCGTTGTGGGTGGATTGGCCACGTGGCAGGGTTTGGAATTGTTACGAGGATTAGGTGACTTAAATTTGGTCGGCATGGACGTGGTCGAAGTTTCTCCAGCCTACGATGTATCCGAAATCACGGCGATTGCAGCAGCAACCGTGGCGCATGATTTTCTGTGTTTATTGGCGCAGAAAAAAGGTGCCAAAGGCAAACCGATTGGGCGATTATAGAGGGAATTTACAGGGTGTTCTAACTCGGATATTATGTAACTAATTGAAATTCATAGAGTATTTATCAATGCCTTTAAAATGTATAATTTTCACGAGCCTGTTCACATTATTCACACTTCCAGCATACACAGAGGCCGCAAAAGAGCCCATCAATATCGATGGTCATATGGTATGGATCAATGATGATTTCACATGGTCCTATGCGCAGGATATGAAAAACAATTGCTACAAAGGGGCCGCGTCAAAGGTGAGCCTGTGCGGCATCAATGATGTTTGGCGAGTTTGGTCAGATCGCCAATTGGAAGCGCCACCGTTATTCATGAATTTGGCACTGGGCCAAGATTGGGCAAGTAATAATATCTTTGGTGTGATCAGGTCTGAACCTCTTCAAAAACACTTATCTGATCCACTTGCTTCTTTTCAATTTAATATAGTTGCGAATACAGCGGAAAACCTTGGCATTCATGAATCGTCGATCGAAGTCATTAGTGTAAAGAAAACAACAGTATTGCATCAACCTGCACAAACAATCACTTTTCACGTAACTGAAGGGAACGTGTTGATGGATGTCGCTACCACTGGTTGGGTTTTGAATGATCAGCTTTACAGCTTTTCTACGACAACTAGCACATTGGGGCACCGTGAAACATTGATGGATGTGCATATGCAATCATTGCCGTTGATCAAAGCGATTGAATAACCCACCTGCCTTGAACGATGTCGTCGCGCGCTGGGTCAATGTTGGAACACCATAATTTGCACCCCACCCTATTCGGCTGGCTTGCGAAGCCCCTGCTTTAGATAATCAACAAACGTTTTTGCGCGCCGCGTTATTCGCCGATTTGGCGGCATGATGGCATAAAGATTTGCTTCACCCCAATCATGATCCATCAATACCGCCTGTAATTTTCCATCGCGCACCATGTTTTCAGAAATGAATTCTGGATCAACGCAAAACCCAATGCTTTGGGCCGCCATTTGGGTCAGGAATTCGCCGCTGCTGGCGCGTAGGCGTTGGGGGGGATAAATAGTGCTGCGTTTGCCATCGGGCGAAACGAAATCCAAACCATCGCGCGCGCTGATCACACTGTACCGAAGGAATGGCAGTTGTTCCAAATCGGCTGCGGTTTTGGGAATGCCATAGGTGCGCCAAAATGCGGGGCTAGCGACGCATCGGTTGCGAATGGATGTGATTTTACTGGCGATTAACGTGGAATCCTGAAGTTTACCGATGCGGATGGCCAGATCAAAACCACCCTGAACCAAATCCACACGGTTATCAGACAAATCAACATACAGATCGACATTGGGATGGTCCTGCATAAAGCGTGCAAAAATTGGTTCCATCTCAGTAAGCCCGTAGGATGCGGGCGCCGCAACACGTAACGTGCCCGACAGGTTGCATTGTTGTGATCGCAACTCATCCTCTGCCGCGTCCAAAGCTTCGAGTGCTTGTTTTGCGTTTAACAAATAACTTGCGCCCTCGTCCGTTAGGCTGGATTGACGCGTGGTGCGTTGGATCAGCTGGACACCAAGACGCGCCTCTAAATCTGATAACCGACGGCTAACGGCTGACTTAGCAACACCAAGTTGCGCCGCCGCACGCGTGATAGAGCCAGCTTGTGCAACGGCGATGAAAGTTTCTATTTCTGCTAAACGTGACATTGTTCTTATTTCCGCAACTATATATTCACATTATGCAGACTTGTTCACAACATCACAACAGATATATCTACAACAGAAGGGTAATTTCACCCACATGAGTAGGACAAAAAATGACACAAACAATTCTAGAAATTCAATCAAGTGCGCGAATTGATGGTTCGGTTACCCGCCAATTGGCCGCTGATTACATCAATACAACCAAAGCCGAAAATGTAATCACGCGTGAATTAAGCGATGGCATTAGCCTTTTAAGTGCCGATTGGATTGGCGCTAACTTTACACCTGCAAATGATCGTTCTGATGCACAAAAAGCCGTTCTTGCGGAATCCGATGCACTCATCGCAGAGATCAAAGAAGCGGACACCCTGCTGATCGCGGCTCCGATTTATAACTTCTCGGTTCCAGCAGCCTTAAAAGCATGGATTGATCAAATTGCGCGTGTTGGCGTCACTTTCCAATACACCGAAAACGGTCCTGTTGGATTATTAACAGATAAACGCGCAGTTATCGTTGTCGCATCTGGCGGTGTTCCCCTTGGATCAGATATGGATTTCGCCACAAACTATCTACGCTTCGTCATGGGCTTTATTGGTATCACTGACGTAACAATTATTGCGGCGGATGGAATGAACTCCGACGATGGCACCAAATTAGAACAAGCCAAAACCGCCATTCTAAAGGCAGCATAGGAGGTATTATGCAAACAGATACACCGACCTTAACGTTGCGCCCCGCATTTGCACGCGGGGACGCAGACTTTGGATGGTTGAAATCAGCCCATACATTCAGTTTTGGACAATACCATGATCCAAAACACATGGGCTTTGGTAATTTGCGCGTGATCAATGATGATCGCGTCGCAGGTGGCAAAGGGTTTGGTGAACATCCACACCAGAACGCTGAAATCTTCTCTTATGTGACCAAAGGCGCATTGGAACACGCGGATTCTATGGGCAATGGGTCCGTTGTTGGTGCTGGTGGTGTGCAATACATGAGCGCAGGGTCAGGCGTGAGCCATTCCGAATTCAATCCATCAAAAACAAACGAGATGCAGTTTTTGCAGGTTTGGTTACGCCCAAACAAGAAAAATACCCCACCCGTCTATGGGTCTTTGGACCTGACTGATGCGGACAAAGATGGGCAATTGAAATTATTCCTGTCACCTGATGGGCGTGATGGATCAATGAAAACACATGCGGATGCATCCGTTTATGCTGCGACCCTTACTGAGGGGCAGCGTATCGAAACATCAATGAATAAAAATCGCAAAGCATGGGTTCAAATGGTGCGTGGTGACATGGTTGTAAATGGTCAAGAATTGACCAAGGGTGATGGGCTGGCAATCCAAGGCGCAGGTACCTTAACATTTGATAACGGCAAGAATGCCGAATTTATGTTCTTTGACCTAGCACCATAAGCAACAGATTATTGGGCGGATATAACCGTGTTTTCAAATATACGGTATCTGCCCAGTCATTTGGAAGTATAGATTAAATGGCGGGCTCTTGCATTCTCACAATGATGATAAATTAATTGCGAAATTCATTTCGTTGAATCCGCGTCCAAAACCGCACGTTTAATAAAACAGCCGCAACAGAGAGCCCAAACACCAACCCCATCCAAATACCAACGGCACCATACCCCCACACAATACCAAATGCATAGCCGGCGGAAATACCAACAACCCAATAGCTGATCCCAGCATAGATCATTGGCACACGTGTATCTTGGGCGCCACGCAATAGCCCCAGCGCGATGACTTGTATTCCATCTGCGATTTGAAACAACGCCGCCATTGTCAGCAACCCCACACCGACAGCGATAATTTGATCACGTGCAGCGTCTGTGCTGTCTATGAACACACCAATAAGGGCTTCTGGCCATGACACGAAAACAGCCACGACAATTAACGCAAACCCTAATGACATTGCAGAAACCATTAGGCCCCCGCGTTTCAGCCCAAGCATATCATCACGCCCAATCGCGCGCCCGGCACGCACTGTTGCGGCATTTGACAGACCCAGATGAACCATAAATGTTAGGCCCGCCCATTGTAGCGCGATGCCATGGGCAGCTAATTCATGAGTGCCAATCCAGCCCACCATAATCGCGGATGCCGTAAACAACCCCGTTTCGGCAAGGTTCGTTAATCCAATCGGCCAACCCAATCTAAAAACCTGTTTCAAGGCATCTATATCAACGGCCCAAATGCGTTGAAACAAAACATGCTCGGGCATGATCCACTTGGCATAAACGACCAAGACCGGAAGACTTAAAGTTACAATCGTAACGGACGCAATAGCAGCACCTTGGACACCCAATTCAGGTGCGCCCCAGTTCCCGAAAACCAAAGCATAGTTCAAAAGAACATTTAAAAGCGCACTTACAACGGTTAACCACAGCACGAATTGGGTCCGTTCCAAAGCCGCTAGATAGTTCTTAATCACCATAACAAACAGCGCCGGGAACAATCCAAAACCAGCTATGCGTAAATAATCTTGAGCAAATTGCGCCGTCACATCTTCTTGGCCTAATGCCAATAACAATGGTTTTGACCACCACATAAACGGAATCAAAAGCAGAGCATAAAGTGCTGAAATCCAAAGCCCCATGCGCGTTATGCGGCGTACTTTAACATCATCCCCAACTTCGGATGCATTTGCCACCATCGGCAAAACAGCAAAAGAAAAACCAGCCCCAACAAGAAAAATAACGAAATATATCGACCCCGCCAAAACCAGCGCCGCCAACTCCTCGACACCGTACCAACCCATCATAACAGTGTCAGTTGTGGTAATCGCAATTTGCGCGACATGACTTCCAATGATTGGCAAGCCAAGGGTGAAAATTGCCTTTGAATGGCCGGAATATGTCATGGATTGGGTCATCTATTTGGCTTAGGGCAAACGACACAAGCTCGCAATAGATGTTAGGGATAAACTCATTGCAAAGACTGCCGCCCAAATGATCAAAAATCTGTGGGCGACAGTTAAATTCAAAACCTACTTATACAGGCCCTGCGCCTTAATATCAGCTAATGTTAGATCCAACGATTTCGCAGCCAGTTCGAACATTTGATCAATTTCGGCGCGGTTAATAATAATTGGTGGGGAAATGATCATGCGATCACCGACGTGGCGCATCACCAATCCATTATCAAAACAATGACCACGTGCGATCATACCAACAGTGCCAGCATCAGCGCTGAATTTCGCGCGTGCCGATTTATCAGGTGTCATAACCAATGACCCCATAAAGCCAACTATGTTCACTTCGCCGACCAATGGGTGATCGTTGAACTGTGCCCATTTTTCAGCCAAATACGGAACCGTATCAGCCGCGCCGTTTTCGATGATTTTCTCTTCTTGCATGATGCGGATATTTTCCAATGCAACAGCCGCCCCAACAGGGTGACCACCGTATGTATATCCATGCGCAAAATCGCCGCCATTGTTTATGACTTCGGCAACTTCATCACACACCATAGATCCACCAATGGGTGCGTAACCTGATGACAGACCTTTAGCGATTGTCATGATGTGCGGGCGAATACCGTAATAATTGGTTCCAAACCAATGGCCCGTGCGACCAAATCCACAAATCACTTCGTCCGCGATCAACAAAATCTCATGGGCATCACAAATGCGCTGAATTTCTGGCCAGTATGTTTCAGGTGGTACAACAACACCGCCAGCGCCTTGAACTGGTTCCGCGATAAACGCAGCGACGTTATCAACGCCCAACTCTTCGATCTTTGCTTCTAATTCACGCGCGCGCATCAGGCCGAATTCTTCGGGGCTCATGTCGCCACCTTGGTTGTACCAGTTTGGCTCGCCAATATACGCCATATCAGGAATAGGCAGGCCGCCCTGTGCATGCATGCCCTTCATACCACCAAGTGATGCACCGCCCATAGTCGAGCCATGGTATGCATTTTCGCGGCTGATGATGACTTTCTTAGTCGGCTTGCCTTTAGTCGCCCAGTAATGACGTACCATACGGATGTTCGTGTCATTTGCTTCTGATCCGCCAGTGGCGAAGAACGTGTGATTGAAACCTTCGGGCGCAATTTCCGCCAGCTTCGCAGACAACTCAATCGCAGGGACATGGCTCGTTTGGAAAAACGTATTGTAATACGGTAACTGCAACATTTGTTGGTAACCAACTTCGGCCAATTCCTTACGACCGTAGCCGATGTTGACGCACCAAAGGCCCGCCATTGCATCCAGCATTGTACGGCCATCAGAATCCGTCAAGGTCACGCCATCAGCGGCAGTGATCACACGAGCGCCTTTTGCATTTAACGCAGCGCCATCCGTAAAGGGATGCAAATGATGCGCCGCATCCAGAGCCTGTAATTCTGCAGTTGGCAGGTGGTTTACGATTTTATTCATATCAGCTTTCCTTCTTGCTGCTGCGTAACATGACAATTGTTGCGCAGAATATTCCAACAGCGACCATGCCGATCATGATGGTCGCCAATGCATTAATGTCGGGGCTAACGCCCAAACGAACTTTTGAAAATATTACCATGGGTAATGTGGATGCACCTGGTCCAGCGACGAAGCTCGCGATCACCAAATCATCCAAGGATAAGGTAAATGCCAACAACCATGCGGACACTAATGCAGGTGCGATGGACGGCAATGTAATATCAAAAAATACACGCACTGGACGGGCGCCAAGGTCGGCCGCGGCCTCTTCAATATCTTGATCCATATCGACCAAACGCGACTGAACAATCACTGCCACGAACGCCAAACCAAATGTAGCATGCGCAATAACAATCGTGGTCAAACCACGCCCAACCGGCCAGCCAATAAGACCCTGCAATGAAATAAACAGCATTAACAAAGAAAGACCTGTGATCACTTCGGGCATAACCAACGGCGCGGTGATCATACCAGAAAACAGTGTACGTCCCTTAAAGCGACCAAAACGCACCATAACCAATGCCGCCAACGTCCCAAGAACCACGGAAATGCATGCACTGATGAATGCAATTTTCAGACTGATCCATGCGGCTCCTAAAATTTGCGCATTTTGAAACAACTCGCCGTACCACTTGGTTGAAAAACCACCCCAAACTGTCACCAATTTGGACGCATTAAAGCTGTAAAAAATCAAACCTGCGATGGGCGCGTAAAGAAAGATAAAACCAAGAACTGTCATGATACGAAAAAACATTATGACACCTCTTCTTCGGCTGCACGGCGCATCCACATGATTGGTATAACCAGCAGGATTAACATCGCAGTTGCTACCGCAGATGCCACAGGCCAATCGCGGTTGTTAAAGAATTCGGTCCATAGAACCTTGCCGATCATCAACGTATCAGGGCCGCCCAACAACGCAGGGATAACGAATTCGCCGATCGCAGGAATGAATACCAACATACAACCAGCGATGATCCCTGGCAAAGAGAGTGGCAACGTAACCGTCAAGAAAGACATCAATTTTGATGCGCCCAAATCATGGGCAGCTTCCAGCAATGTATTGTCCAGTTTCGTTAAGTTTGCGTACAGAGGCAAGATCATGAATGGCAGGTAAGTGTATACAATGCCTACATAAACTGCAAAATCCGTTTGCAGCATAATCAAGGGTTCCGAAATAATTCCGATTTTCAAAAGCAACGCATTAATGACACCTTGGGTTTTTAAAAACCCAATCCATGCGTAAACACGTAACAAAAAGCTGGTCCAGAATGGCAATATAACCAGCATCAAAAGTAAATTGCGTTTCGTGTCAGATGCACGTGCAATGACATAGGCCATTGGGTACCCGATCAACAACGCAAATACTGTCGACCAGAACGCGATCTTGATCGATGACCAATACGCCTTGATGTACAATGTATCGTCCCAAAGGTACGCATAGTTTTCAAAACTTAAGGCAATCAACAAACGTCCATCTTCGAATGAAAATAATGGCGTATAAGGTGGGCGAGCCCGCGCGATATCCGCAAATGAGATTTTGAATACGACGAAAAATGGCGCAAGGAAAAATACAATCAACCAGATCATCGGCACCGCGATAACTAAATTGCGTCCATGTTTCGCCAATTGTCGGTGGAACCAGCTCATCATGCTGTCAGCACAACGCCCGCACTAGGCGCCCATGTCAAATAAACAGTTTGTTCCCACGTGATCGGTTTCTCCGCCCCGCGATCACGGTTTGCACGCACCGTACGAACCAACTTACCGCCCGATAAACGAACCAGATACACAGATTGACCACCCAGATATGCGATGTCTTCAACCACACCTTTAATTACGTTTTTCGTGGCTTTTGGTTTTGTAGCCGTGATTTCGAACTTCTCAGGACGTAACGCAAACCACAGTTTTTGATTTGGAGAACAACTAACGCCGTGCGGCACATGGATATCAATTCCGGCATCTACTGAATCGATAATCACCGCGTTTGGACTGTCCTTTTTCACACGGCCTTCGAACATATTAACCGAGCCGATAAAATCAGCCACGTAACGCGTTTGTGGGAATTCATAAACCTCTTGGGGTTCGCCAATCTGAGCAATTGTGCCGATGTCCATCACGCCAATGCGGGTAGACAATGTCATCGCTTCTTCTTGGTCGTGGGTCACAACGATAAATGTCACGCCAAGGCTCTCTTGGATATTAATCAACTCGAACTGGGTTTCTTCACGCAGCTTCTTATCCAGCGCACCCAACGGTTCATCCAATAACAACAGCTTTGGTCGTTTTATCAACGCACGCGCCAATGCAACACGTTGACGTTGACCACCTGACAATTGCGATGGTTTGCGTTTTCCGTATCCTTCCAGCTGAACCAACTTCAACATCTCGGACACGCGTTCGTCGATTTCCGCTTTGGGTAAACCATCGCGGCGTAAACCATAGCCTACGTTTTTTGCGACATTCATATGGGGAAACAATGCGTAAGATTGGAACATCATATTTGTAGGGCGCTCATGCGCCGCAACATGGGACATGTCCTGCCCATCAATTTCGATTGTGCCTTCAGTCGGGGTTTCAAATCCCGCCAGCATACGCAACAGCGTAGATTTGCCACAACCAGACCCACCCAAAAGTGAGAATAACTCATTTTCATAAATATCAAGACTGACGTTATTCACCGCAACCACATCACCAAATTTTTTGGTTAAATTGCGAATGCGAATGAATGGTTTTACGTCACCATTCAGCCATGGTTTTTGGGTCGAAGGATCGAGTTGGGTCATATGTAATTGGGGCGATGTTTCCATCGCCCCCTTTCTTTATTGGCCGGTCGTCACAGACGTCCAAAGACGTGTGATCATGCGGTCAACTTTTGGGGTTTGTACTTTTGAAGGCCATAATTTTGCTTTGGCCTCTTCGGTTGGGAAAATACCCGTATCTGATGTGATATCTTCGTCGATCAATGGCATCGCCGCCGTGTTCGCAGACGCATACCAAACATAGTTTGTGATATCCGCCGTGATTTGAGCGCCCATAATGAAATCGATAAATTTATGTGCCGCATCTGGGTTTGGTGCATCCACAGGGATCGTCAACATGTCAAACCACTGCAACGCACCCTCTTTTGGCACCACATATGTCAATTCAACACCATTATCTGCTTCGTCTGCACGATCACGTGCTTGGAATACGTCACCTGACCAACCAACAGCCACACATGTGTCACCGTTTGCAAGATCATTGATATACTGCGACGAATGGAAATAGCGCACATATGGACGGATTGATTTAAGCAATTCGCCAGCCGCATCGAGTTCAGCCTTGTCAGAAGAATTCGGATCGTGACCCAAATAGTTTAGCGCCGCAGGTATAATTTCTGTTGGTGCGTCCAACATGGAAATCCCGCAATCTGCCAATTTCGCAGCGCTTTCTGGATTAAATACCATGTCCCAGCTGTCGCCAGCATAATCAGCACCCAAACGATCAGCGACCATACCAGTATTATAACCAATACCAGTTGTGCCCCAAAGATAGATCACAGAGTGCGCATTGTCCGCATCGTAACCAGCGGCACCAGCCATCAAGGCCGCATCCATGTTACCCAAGTTTGAAAGTTTTGATTTATCCAATTTTTGGTAAACGCCGGCTTCGATTTGGCGCTGCATAAAATCAGATGTTGGAACAGTCAGATCGTAACCTGATGCACCAGCCAGCATTTTCGCTTCTAGGACTTCGTTGCTGTCGTACACATCATAAGTCACTTTAATGCCAGTGGCGGCTTCAAATTTTTCGATTGTGTCTTCGGCGATATAATCAGACCAGTTATAAATGCGCAGCTCTTCAGCGTTTGCCAATGTAGTTGACAACGCGAGCGCGGAAACAGTTAGGGATAGGATTTTCATTTTTCTCTCCATGTCGGCGGGCGTCCATTTTAGATTAAACAGCTGGCCCAAAAATTGTATCACATCTATCTTTTTGTGATATCATTTTCAAAACGTGCTCTATTAAGGTACGATTCGTCAAATCATTTCTGGCCTTCTCGGTCAAACGGCACAGTATTTAATAGAAAGGGACCGTTATGTTGAAGAATACTCCCAATCTACCGGAAATCCTCCGTCCCTCGGATATGACTGCCCAAGAATACATTTATCAACGACTGCGTAACTCTATCATGTTGGGCCTCATCGCCCCTGGAAACCCAATCACAATTCGCGGCCTAGCAGAGGTATTGAATACCAGCCCAACACCAGTGCGCGAAGCATTGCGTCGCTTGTCGACTGAACATGCACTGAAATTATTGCCCAATCGACGCATTGTTGTTCCCCAGATGACGCCAGACCGTTTCAAAGAATTGATACTACTGCGCGTCACATTAGAAGAACACGCAGCACGCGCAGCCCTGCCCTTTATTACTGAACGCTTGGTGGATCAGGTAACAGTATTAGACTTAAAACTAGACCAAGCTGTCGAAGACGAAAATCGCGATCAGTTAATCAAGATAAACCAACAGTTTCACAGATCAATCTACACGGCCAATCCCGATCAGGTCATCATGCCCATGATCGAAAGCATCTGGTTACAACTCGGCCCTTTCACACGTATCGCTGCGCGCAACGTAAAAGAGCTGTACGTCGTTGATCACCACAAAGAGGTCATCGCCGCGTTGCGTCAGCGCGATGAGACAGCATTGCTGAACAGCATCGCCGCAGATATCAAAGGCGGCGTTGGGCATCTCCACGCGGATGCCTTGGAACGTATTTTGGGCTGATCACGTGCTAAACAACCAAGAACTCGTTAATCTTATAGCTTTGCGCCGCGCATTACACCGCGCACCCGAAATCTCTGGGCAAGAAATTGAAACAGCCAAAACGATCCAATCTTATCTTGCAACCACCAAGCCTGACAAAGTGATTACTGGGCTTGGTGGTGCTGGACTTGCCTTTATTTACCAAGGCATCGAAACAGGCCCCACTGTCATGGTGCGCGCCGAATTGGACGCCTTACCGATCCACGAAACCAGCAATGTTCCATATCAAAGCGAAATCGCAAATATGGGGCACTTGTGCGGGCATGACGGACATATGGCGATATTATGTGGTTTGGCGCATCTCGTCGCACATAAACGCCCAGCGCGTGGTCGCGTTATTTTATTATTCCAACCAGCCGAAGAAACAGGCCAAGGTGCTAAGGCCGTTTTAGACGATCCACAATTTGCACAAATCACGCCTGATTACGTCTTTTCATTGCACAATTTACCTGGCTTGAAACAAGGGCATGTTGGCTTGGTAAAACTTGGGGCGAATTGCGCGTCGCGGGGGTTACAGATTGATTTAAATGGAATTACCGCCCACGCATCCATGCCAGAAACGGGCGTATCACCAATGCAAGCTGTTGCAGAACTGATGCCTGCATTGTCTGCACTTGGCGATGGCGGTAAACTTGATGATGCATTTAAATTGGTCACGCTTACCCATGCAAACATGGGCGAGCCAACGTTTGGCATTGCGCCCGGGCATGCGCGAATCCACGCAACGCTACGTGCGCTTCATGACAGCGCCATGCAGGCGCTGTGCGACAGATGTGAAGCATTCGTCACAAGCACGTCTAAAAAATATGGCTTGGATGCAACGTTTTCATACCACGATATATTTCATTCATGTCACAACGACCCAAACGCAATCGATATCCTTAACAGGGCGTGTGATGCACTGAACATCACGATTGATCATTCTATCGGCCCTATGCGCTGGTCCGAAGATTTTGGTTTGTTCGCCAACCACGCCAAAACTGCTATGTTCTTGCTTGGATCTGGGGCAGATCAACCACAACTTCATAACCCAAATTATGACTTCCCCGATGATTTAATCCCAATCGGTGCTGAAATTTTCCACAATGCGATACGCGAAATACTCGAATAACGCATCGGTTTTCGCAAAACACCAAAGTTACCCTAACGTCACTTACTTGCGACGCGGCGTCATCACGGTGCGTTGTCTTGCTAATGTTCACAAACTAAATACGATTAAGGCAGAAAATAATCCCCACAACAGGAGGAACGCATGCCCATCTATAACGCACCGACCAAAGATATGGCTTTTATCTTGCACGAGGTTTTAAAAACCCAAGATTTAGATATCAAAGGATATGACGATCTAAGCGCCGATTTTACATCCCAAGTTTTAGACGAAGCAGGTAAATTGGCCCGCGATGTATTCCAACCGATCAACGCCAGCGGCGACGCCGAAGGCTGTACATTAGAAAACGGTGTTCTGCGCACACCAACAGGTTTCAAAGAAGCATTTCAAACCTACCGCGAAGGCGGTTGGAACGGTTTGGATTGTGATCCAGAATATGGCGGCCAAGGCATGCCATATGTTCTGCACACTGCGATTGCTGAAATCTTCTGCTCTGCAAACATGGCGCTGACCATGTATCCGGGCCTGACCCACGGCGCGTATTCCGCAATCCACGCACATGGCACAGACGCGCAAAAACAAACATACCTGCCCAAAATGGTTGATCTGGAATGGTCTGGCACCATGAACCTGACGGAACCACATTGCGGTACTGATCTGGGTTTGATGCGCACCAAAGCAGACCCCCAAAGCGATGGGTCATACAAAATCTCAGGCCAAAAAATCTTCATCTCTGCTGGCGACAACGACATGACGGATAACGTCATCCACCTTGTTCTGGCGAAAATCCCAGGTGGGCCAGATGGCGTCAAAGGCATTTCATTGTTCATCGTACCAAAATTCATGGTCAACGACGATGGCTCCTTGGGCGATCGCAATGGCGTGTCCGTTGGCAACATCGAAGAAAAGATGGGCATCCACGGCAACGCAACCTGTGTGATGAATTACGACGACGCAACCGGTTACCTGCTGGGCACTGAACACAAAGGCATGCGTGCGATGTTCACCATGATGAACGAGGCCCGCTTGGGCGTCGGCATGCAAGGGTTGGCACAAGCCGAAGCAGCCTATCAAAACGCCGTTGAATACGCCAAAGACCGCCTACAAGGGCGCGATGTCACAGGCACAAAAAACCCAGACGGTCCAGCCGATCCACTGATCGTACACCCCGATATCCGCCGCATGTTGATGAACCAAAAATCCTTCATCGAAGGCTCGCGCGCTTTCACCCTGTGGGGTGCCATGATGATTGATCGTGCACACGGCGCAAACGAAGAAGCCGCCGAAGGTCTGATTTCCCTCCTAACACCAGTGTTAAAGGGTTTTAACACAGACATCGGTTACGACATGACAGTTCAGGCACAACAAGTCTTCGGCGGCCACGGCTATATCGAAGAACACGGCATGTCCCAATTCACCCGCGATGCACGTATCGCGATGATTTACGAAGGCGCGAATGGCGTCCAAGCACTTGACCTTGTGGGACGCAAAATGCCCAAGGACGGTGGCAAACACGTCATGGCCTTCTTCGAGATGATTAAAACATTCGCATCCGAAAACAAAGGCGACGAAGCATTCGAAGCTGATTTCTTAACCCCCCTAAAAGAAGCATCAAAAGATCTGCAATCCGTCATGATGTATTTCATGCAAGCAGGGATGAAAAACCCAAATGATGCGCTGGCAGGTTCAACAGATGCACTGCATATGTTTGGTCATGTTGTTCTGGGCCTAATGTGGGCACAAATGGCAAAAACATCCATGGATGCATTGGCCGCAGGCACAGATGATCCAGAGTTTTACGAAAACAAACTGATCACGGGTCGGTATTACATGCAACGCTGGCTCCCCACGACCAAGGCACACATGGCACGCGCCATGTCAGGTTCAACAAATGTAATGGGTCTGGACGCAGACGCGTTTTAGGTTTTCTTGATCCCTGCTTTCGGGCAGGGATCATTCTCACCAATAATCCGCGTTATAAAAGCGCGTAAATCTCGACGATTAAGGCAAGTCGACATTGCCTAAGCCTTACGCCTCAGAAAACACAAATCCCAACTGAATCGGTTATCCGATTAACAGCTTCTTGCGCTCGGCATAATCCTTGGCATCTATATCACCATTGGCAAAACGTAAATTTAACGTGTTCAGTGCCGTATTACCCTTTTCCTCAGAAACGCCACTTCCAGATGTTATCCATCGAATAAGGGCAACACCCCCGACGATCAGTGCCGCCAATAGAACCATCATAAACACTGGCCCCATGAACATACTAAACTCGTTACCACCAAACATATGCGGATGATCATATCCCCCAGATGCATCTGCAAAAACAGGCCCAACAAACGTCAACGCTATTACGGCGCTTGGAATAACTGAATATCTCATTTTATTCTCTCCATTTTCATTGCGTGATCGCTCTACTGGCTATCAATACATTCCATAATGACACATTCAGAATTTACTGCGTTGATCTATATCAACTACCCAAGCCATGGCTCCATACAGGGCGCTTTAGGCGCCGAGTGAACGTAATCGGTCTGGATACAAAAGCGTTTTAAGCGCCCCCATCCACAACTGTCATCCCCGCCGTATGGCGAAACACCAAAAACAAATCCCCGCCTTTGGGCAGGGATCAACGCCCTAGCGTAAACGGAACCTTGAACGTATGCCAAGGCCCAGCAGGAACAGCATAACGAAACCAAACACCGCCTGAATTCCCGAAACCGCCTTTATCAATTTGGGCGCACCCGAACTAAATTCAGACAGCAACGTTCCGCCAAATCCAAAAATGGCAAATGTGTTGGAAAACGAAATCCCCATCGCACTCCAAAAATCACCCATGATTGTTTTTGTCGGATCAGCCGTGAAATGGAATTGCAATAACAACGCACCAACAAACCAAATCATCACCAACCCAATCAATGGCCGTGCAATCGAACTGCCATATGCGGACAGGCGGCCATAAAACCAAATCAACCAACCAACAAACGCATCCTCCGTCACTTCCTTACACGCCATTTCACGGCGGTGAAAAAACAACTCTTGGTCAATTTCCAAATTCTGGTTCATAAAATACCGCAATGTATTGTAGGCCCGTTTTTGTTCAGTGGCTGACATATACGTCTTATCCCCAACAATCTCTTTGCCTGTCGGCATAATCTCTGGATAATTCAGGGATGCGGGGTCCGCCGTTGGAAACACAGTATCTCGATATAACTTCGCCGCATGAAACTTCGGAACATTTGTTTCGAACTTCGCTTTCTCAAAGGATGTTTCTCCATTTGTTTCAATGGAACAGAAATTGGAATAATTCGCGAAATAACATGACTCGAATCTTGCGCGGCCAGCGAAGCATCTGAACTCGAACTTGGCATAACCATTGAAGTGACTTCCAATGAAATTGGCGAGGCCTATGAAATGACAAGAAACAAAATTAGCCTTCTGAGTGAAATAACTGGATCCGAAATCGACAGAACGCTCAAAATGATTGGACTTAAAGTCGGCGTCAGCCGTGAAATGACTGGAAAAGAAATTGGCAGCGCCCACAAAATGACAGGAACGGAAATAAGCCTTACCGCCGAAAACACTGGATGTGAAATTGGCGATGTCTGCGAAATGACAGGAATTGAACAAAGCAAATTCAGGAAAATATCGTTTTTCAAAAGTCAAAGTATTTAGAAAAACCGTACCAGACATGTTAGTAAATTCTGATACATCGGGTAGTTCCTTATCACTATCCATACGTGTTTGAAACAGAGTTAATATCTCACCTTTTTCCTCGGCGCTCAGTGGCATCAAGTCACCAACATCCAACTCCAATTTAAGCGCCAGTGTTATGCGTTCGTCATCATTCAACCCAGCACAGGCCAAACCATTCCATACGCGGCGATTTTTAACATCAATTTCAGGGACAATTTCCCATCCAAAAATTCCTTGTTTCGCCTCCCCAAAAACAGTCGCCAAAACATAAAACGGGTTCTTGTCCGCTGGCTGAAACTCGGCGCCATCATTGCGTTTAATCACGCCATCTTTTTCATCAAACAAATGAAACTTATCCAAACTTGGATCAATCAATTTTTCCGCCATACCCAATCCCCTTAATCAATCCCTCAAACAGACCATAAAATGGCCCCAGAAATCAAGGGGTGGGATCATGGGGTGGTTATGGGCGCATTCAACCCGCCCGCATCACCTGTGCACGGGTTGTGCATCAATTGTGTACGGTTTGTGCACACGCATTCTAGCCCCAAAATCAGAATATAAAATCATCCGCCGTGAAATCTTCGGCCGTAATCGTCTCGCCATCGGCGGCAATAATCTTCAACTTCTCGCCACGAATTTCGATCATCACACCCCACGCGCGTGTCTTGATGATCAGGTCATCAATCGTGCCAACCTGATGGTATCCAGACAGGTCAATTAAATCCATACCGTCTTGAAAATCCATAATAAAATCCTTGCGACCATCCGCCACAAACACAAACGTATCGGCCCCGTCGCCCCCCGTCAGATAATCCTTACCACCCCCCCCATCAATCCGATCATCCCCCGCACCCCCATCAATCAAATCTCCACGTCGCCCACCAAACAGATAATCATCAAACCCAGTACCCGTAATCACATCCTTCCCCGTAGTCCCCACAAACGTCCCCCCCAACAAATCCGGATCAAAAGTCAGCTGAGTTATTCCATCTTCAACCCCCGCAACAAACACATGAATTTCGCCGTCAATAATGCGCACAGTCAGTGCGGAAACATTGGTCATCGCTACGTCGAAATTGTCTGCCATTGTGATTGCATGCAACAATGTGCCGTCAGGCAAAAGTTCATACACTGTCAACCCATCATCATTGCCAGCCACGAACACAAAACTGCGGCCTTCATGGGTGATGACAGCCATTTGCGTGGCCCCTTCGTAACGGGTATCCAATGTATCAATGACATGATCGGTTTCGCGCAAATGACCGTTGCCAGCCACGGAATAGACTGTAATCGAAGACGTCCCAGCAGAAATCATCGCTAAATACGTATTCCCACCGACACTGATAAATTCAACATCCTGAGGATACGTAAATCCGGAACCATCACCGGGCCCAACCGTATCGCGCAAATGTAAGTTCCCGTATTGACCAATCTGGTACAACGTCACTCCGCCATCAAATGCAGATGTGACAGCAATGAACGTCTTGCCGTTAATCTGGATCGACGCGAAATCTGTAATGTCACCCAACGTCACCATATCGTCATCCGCGATTGGTGTTTTTTCGATGAATTGCCCATCATCTTGAACAACATAAGTATACAGGTGGTTGTCGCCGCGTTTGCTAGCCAGAACAAAGGTCATCCCCCCCATTGTCACCACTAACGTACGGGTAAAGTTGGCATAATCATCCGCATCGCCGGTAACATTGGTTGGATACGTAATCTGAGGGTTCCCCCCAACAATCGCCACCAATGCCGCACTGTCATCATAACGTCCAGACGTCAGGATATAGTCCTGCCCATCAATGGTAATCACTTCGATGTCGGACACCGCAAAAGTGCCCGTTTCATCCGTCAAATCCTGCACATCGCGATAGGCAAGTATTTGATTACCATATACATAATACATCTGTATGTCGCTCGTCCCTTCGCTGGCGACAAACAAAAACAGCTGACCATTCTTTTCATAAAATTCGAAATCTGACACGCCTGAAAAATCAACCGCGCCGCCTTCACCCCCATACAGGGAACCCACAACAGAAAGCTCCGCCATGCCCTACTCCTAACCCATAATACCCACAGTACAGGATGAGCTGAGGGTCTTAAAAGTTGGTAACTTTTGACATGAATACGAACCGCCAAAAGCAGACAATTCAGTGTAAATTTAATATGGGTTTGTTAGGTATTAAACAAAAAGTGCAGTACATCGCCATCGGCAACGATATAGCTTTTGCCCTCTGCGCGCATCTTGCCTTTTTCTTTGGAACCCTGCTCGCCGTTACATTCAATGTAATCATCATATGCAATGGTTTCTGCACGGATAAAGCCACGCTCAAAGTCACCGTGAATGACACCCGCCGCTTGTGGCGCAGATGTACCCTTGCGGATTGTCCACGCGCGCGCTTCTTTTGGGCCTACAGTGAAATAGGTTTGTAATTCCAACAATCCATATCCAGCCGCGATCAAACGATCCAAGCCTGCTTCTTCTAATCCCAGCTCGGTCAAGAACATCTCTGCTTCGTCCGCTTCTAGCTGGCTTATCTCTTCTTCAATCGCCGCAGAAATCACAACGCTTGCAGCGCCCTGTGCGGCGGCCATTTCGGCAACAGCTTTGGAATGTGCGTTGCCTTCGCCAGCATTGTCCTCTTCGACGTTACAAACGAACAAAACAGGTTTTGCAGTTAACAATGTCAGCTGCTTCCACTGCTTTTCTTCGTCTTCGGCAATTTCGCATGTGCGGGCTGGCTTGCCTGCTTCTAACGCATCTTTGGCGCGGTTCAGCAAATCGTTTTGCATTACCGCATCTTTATCGCCGCCTTTGATTTTCCGCACCAAACCCGAAATACGTTTTTCAATATTATCCAGATCGGCCAACATCAATTCGGTTTCAATCGTTTCGGCGTCTTCTAATGGATTCACGCGTCCATCAACGTGGGTCACATCGTCATCGTCAAAGCAACGCAAAACATGGGCAATCGCATCACATTCACGGATATTGGCCAGAAATTGATTTCCAAGCCCTTCGCCTTTTGATGCACCCTTAACCAGACCAGCAATATCAACAAAGGTCATACGCGCAGGGATAATGGTTTTCGATCCCGCAATTGCCGCCAATGTATCCAAACGTTTGTCAGGAACGGATACTTCGCCGGTATTGGGCTCGATCGTGCAAAATGGGAAATTTGCGGCCTGTGCAGCGGCAGTGCGTGTCAGCGCATTAAATAGGGTCGATTTGCCCACATTGGGCATGCCCACGATACCAGTTTTAAAACCCATGATGATAACCCTTTGAATGTCGTTTGGGGCATCTATCTGTTCAATGGGGCAAAGGTCAAGCAATCCAGCCCTTGAATTCAGTCGAATTTTCCCGCAATGATTTCCGAAATTAAGAAAGTGCACCAAAATGACTCGTATCGCCGCCAAATTCGCTGATCTGAAATCACAGGGCAAATCTGCTTTTGTGTCCTATATCATGGCAGGTGATCCTGATTACGACACGACCTTAGAGATCATGAAGGGCCTACCTGCGGCGGGTGTGGACATTATCGAACTGGGCGCACCGTTTACTGATCCAATGGCCGATGGCTCGACCATCCAATTGGCAGGGCAACGCGCATTAAACGGTGGCATGACACTGAAAAAGACATTGCAGATGGTTGCCGATTTCCGCGAAACAGACAATGAAACACCGATTGTTTTGATGGGATATTACAACCCGATCTATAATCACGGTGTCGAAGCGTTCTTGATAGATGCCAAAGCAGCGGGAATTGACGGCATGATTGTTGTTGATCTACCACCAGAAGAAGACGATGAATTATGTATTCCCGCAGGCAAGGCAGGGTTGGACTTCATCCGCTTGGCAACGCCAACAACAGATGCGCGCCGCTTGCCTAAATTGTTACCGAACATGAGCGGCTTTATTTATTATGTGGCCGTAACTGGCGTGACAGGCTCTGGTTCCGCAGAAGCGGCTGCTGTTGGTGTAGAAGTTGCACGGATCAAAGAAAGTACAGATTTACCCATCGTGGTTGGTTTTGGCATCAACACACCCGACGCGGCCCGCGATATGGCCCTCATTGCGGATGGGGCTGTTGTGGGTTCGGCGATCGTGTCCAAGATTGCAGCAGGTGAACCTGTGGCGGATGTTCTGGCGTTTGTGAAAAGCTTGGCCGATGGTGCGCATAGCGCTTAACTAAACTTGGCCAATTGATCCACATCAAAGAATAACCCCACCCTCCCAACTATACTCTGCGAGTATAAACGGAGGCACGGATATGACCAAAGCGGACCAAACAACAATCACCCCAGCTGATGATGCGCGCACGGCGCAAATTATTGGGTTTGAACAGGGTGAATATCCCTATGCGGATAAGTTAAGCCGTAAAGAATACGAGACGGAAAAGGCTGCCCTGCAGGTCGAGCTGTTGAAGGTTCAACACTGGATCGAGGATACGGGCCAGAAGATTGTTGTTCTGTTCGAAGGCCGCGATGCCGCTGGTAAAGGTGGTACGATAAAGCGGTTTATGGAACATCTAAATCCACGCGCCGCTCGCGTCGTCGCCTTGAACAAACCCACAGACGAAGAACGCGGACAGTGGTTTTTTCAACGTTATATTAAGCATCTGCCAACATCAGGTGAAATCGTTCTGTATGATCGCTCTTGGTACAACCGTGCGGGTGTTGAACGGGTGATGGATTTCTGTAAACCCAATGAATACTTGGAATTCATGCGCCAGACCCCCGATTTGGAACGGATGTTAACGCGCAGTGGTATTCAGCTTTATAAATACTGGTTTTCCGTAACGCGAGAAGAACAGCGTGCGCGTTTTGCATCGCGTGAAACCGACCCTTTGAAGCAATGGAAGCTGTCCCCGATTGATCGCGCTAGCTTAAACAAATGGGATGACTACACCGAAGCCAAAGAAGCGATGTTTTTCTATACTGATACAGCAGATGCACCGTGGACAGTTGTACGTTCCAACGACAAAAAGCGCGCGCGGTTAAATTGCATGAAGCATTTTCTGTCGACGTTGAATTACCCGAACAAGGATTTGGATGTGGTTGGGCAACCTGATCCCAATATCATCCATCAAGTTCAAAACACAGTTCATGAGGCCGATCATATTTTGGCATCATCCCTGCATCCCAAAACGCGCAAAAAATAGCGCGAACCTTTGGTATATGGGAATAACTGGGGCCTTTCGGGGCCCCTTTTTTGTGGAATTGACGGATTGCAATCAGCATGGTAATTGGTAATAAAATATTACCAATCGAGGGCGACATGGCTATTATCACCACAATCGACGATTTCAAACCGATCTATAAACGCCGCGTGCCCAAGATGTTTTATGATTATGCCGAGAGTGGTTCATGGACTGAACAAACCTTTCGCGAGAATGTGTCCGATTTTGAAAAAATCTATTTTCGTCAAAAGGTGGCAGTGGACATTTCGAACCGCACGACGGCCAGCCAGATGATTGGCCAAGATGTGGCGATGCCTGTGGCGTTGGCGCCTGTTGGGTTGACGGGTTTGCAATGTGCGGATGGCGAGATTAAGGCCGCGCGTGCGGCAGAAGCGTTTGGTGTGCCCTTTACACTGTCCACTATGTCTATCTGTAGCATCGAAGATGTGGCGGCGGCGACCACGAAACCGTTTTGGTTTCAGCTGTATTGTATGAATGACCGCCCGTTTATCGAAAACCTGATTGATCGCGCCAAGGCAGCGGGGTGTTCGGCGCTGGTGATCACACTGGATCTGCAAATCTTGGGTCAACGCCACAAAGACATCAAAAACAACATGACCGCGCCGCCCAAGTTATCGATCAAGAACATGATCAACATGGCGACCAAGCCACGTTGGTGCATGGGGATGCTGGGCACCAAACGCCATGATTTCGCAAATATCATTGGACATGCCACAGGTGTTGAAAGCCTGACGAGCCTGTCCGAATGGTCAGCAAACAACTTGCTTAAGACCCTGAACTGGGATGATCTGGATTGGATGATCAAACGTTGGGGCGGTAAGGTCGTTTTGAAGGGTATTCAGGATGTCGAGGATGCCAAGATGGCCGTGAAAACCGGCGCTGATGCGATTGTTGTGTCAAATCACGGTGGACGTCAGTTGGATGGCGCATTGTCATCCATCCGTTCCCTGCCCGATATTATTGACGCGGTTGGTGATGACATAGAAGTCTGGATGGACAGCGGTATTCGGTCTGGCCAAGACGTAGCCAAAGCGGTAGCGCTGGGTGCCAAGGGAGTGATGATCGGGCGGCCGTTTGTATACGGGTTGGGCGCGATGGGTCAGGCGGGCGTCACCAAGGTGTTGGATATTATTCATAAGGAATTGGATACAACGGTTGCCTTGTGCGGCGAACGTTGTGTGGATGGGATGGACCGTGATAACCTGTTGGTTCCCAAGGGGTTTCGTGGCGATTGGGAAATGATGGATAAAACCTCAAAACAAAAATGAAAGCACAGTGAAAAATGGACGATAACTTCGCACATGATGCTAGCAATGTTATTGGGCTTGAATTTAAAGATGGCCTTTTAGTTGTTGGCAAAGTTTTGAGCTGGCGATCGGCTTTCCTATTGAGCGCAGTTTGCACGATCGTGACACTCTTGTTCTTTCTATTTCAATTTTCGGAATTCTTAGGATCCCCCGAATTAGCTTTTCTACTGCTATATGCACTTCTTCCATGGATTGGTCTATTTCCCGCAATCCTATTTCCTAACTACCTAAGCTTTAGATCGCAACTACGTGCGACAGCCTCTATTTTAATATGTGTATTGTTGGTCGGACTAATGTTTGCCCTTCCAATGTTTGATACACCGTTAGAAAAGGTTTTTGATGCCTTCAAAGAAAAAGGTAAAATCTTGATGATGCACTCGTTCTTAGGGCTAATTTTTTCGCTTTTTCTAAAATTTAGCCTCATATTCTTTCAAGGGAAGTTTGGTTGGAGCTTAAAGAAGCAGTCATTTAAGGCTATTTTCACGTATTGACCGCAGTGGCCTTGATATTCTCTATGCAACAATGAACATTCATGAACTTCATTCTGCGTACGAAGCAACACACACCCCCTTCACATTCACCAGAATCTGTCCTATAGGACGCGTTCACTGGCCTTACACCCCTGGAGGAAGGCCTTAATTTATGGAGAATTATCATGGCAGGAAAAATTCCTGATCTAGAATTAACGCCACGCACGGGGACAGGCAAGGGAGCCGCCCGTCAAGCACGTCGTGACGGCCTTGTGCCAGGTGTTGTATATGGTGGTGGCGCAGACCCACAATCAGTAACAATCCCGTTCAACATTTTGCTTAAGAAATTGAAAGACGGTGGCTTTATGTCAACGTTGTACAATCTTAAAGTTGAAGGTGCTGAAGATGTTCGCGCTGTTTGTCGTGGTGTCCAACGTGACGTCGTAAAAGATTTGCCAACGCACATCGATTTCTTACGTCTAAAACGCGACAGCCGTATCAACATGAACATCCCTGTTCACGTATTGGGCGAAGACGAATGTCCTGGTTTGACGCAAGGTGGTTCATTGAACCTTGTGCGTGCAGAAGTTGAATTGATGGTTACTGCGGGCGATATCCCTGATTTCATCGAAATCGATATCTCTGCATTGGCAATTGGCGAGTCAATCAATATTTCCGACATCACAATGCCAGAAGGCGCACGTCCGATCATTACAGATCGTGATTTCGTCATCGCAAACATCTCTGCACCAGGTGGTGCTGCGGATGAAGACGAAGATGATGATGCAGAAGCAGTTGATGGCGAAGTGCCAACAATTGGTGACGAAGCGGCCGCTGAAGAATAATTCAGCCTCTTTTCTAAAATTTAGAAAGCCCGTGCAATTTGCGCGGGCTTTTTCTTTGTTTGAAATCTTGCATCGCGGCGATAAACTAGCAGTGTTGAGAGGACATTCACCATGACACGTATCTTATTCCCCATCATAATTTTATTTATGGCGCTCACCACACCTCTAACCGCCGAAAGCTGGAAATTTATACCCAAATCGAACACCGCATATTTAAGCGATCGTGTGATGGTTTTTTTCAGTCAGGACCGTGATCTTTGGTTGATACAATTTTCGGTTCACAAATCAGCACAATTTATCGATCCAAAGATCGCCTTCGTACAAAGTGATGACTCATATACTGTCATTAACATTGATGTGAAGACCTTGGGGAATAAATACTTGTCCAATTTGGACCACAGCATTTCGCAATTCCCGCTGTCTGATGAAATGTTTGAATTGATGATGAGTAGCAGTAGAATTGTCTATAATATCGGAGAGCAGAATTATCATGCGACGTTAGATGGGTCGCGTGCGGCGTTGACCAATGCGCTTGACCGTTTACCAGAGGTTTTGGCAGAAGAAAATGAAAGGCAACGTAAGATTGAACAGGCCACATTTGATGACAAGCAAGCGCAACAACGCGCAATCAAGGCAACGGCAGATTGTGACAGGTTGGCTGGAAATAAATGGGATCCAAACGTTATTGGTAAGGGTGTGACTTGGACAGATATGGATGGGTCACTCGCTGTTTCCGTATGTCTGGATGCGTTAAACCAAGAGGCATTAAAAGATTACGATATTGCGCGCATCACATATCAGTTGGGGCGCGCTTATGATAAAATGGGCGACAAGCGGTCGTTGCAATACATCAAAGAGGCTGCCTTAAAGCAGGGTTATGGCGCCGCGATTTATCATCTTTCATTATTTTACGAAGAAGGATTGTATACTCCGAAAGATCCGGAACAAGCCGATGTGACCCTGCGCGTGGCAAATAATTTGGGCGTTGCCCCTGCTGTATATAGCGTTGGAAAAACTGCGTATAAACGCGCCACAACACCTGGGCAAAGGTTGGATGCCGAACTGATCCTGAAAAAAAGCGCCGATGCGGGATACCCCAGTGCGATGATTTATTATGGGACGTTAATTTTAGACGGCAAGACAAATTCTGGAACTGACACATTGGCCATTCAATACCTAAAGGATGCATCACGGGCCGGTTATGGCAGTGCCAGCTATCGTTTAGCGACAATGTACCATGATGGGGCCAAGATTGATGCAAATATAGCCAGTTATAAAACGTTCCTTAAACTCGCCGCAAAACAAGGCCACGAAAAAGCCCAAACTGAATTGGGCGATTAAGATAGCGTGATTTGCGTTTTTTGTTTGCCGTAACACAACGCGACGCATAAACACGCACCCAAAGATGAGGTGCGTCATGAAACTGTTTGTTGGCTTGGGTAATCCCGGTGCGAAATATCAAAACAACCGCCATAACATTGGGTTTATGGCGCTGGATCAGATCGCGTCTGATCATGGGTTTTCGCCGTGGAAGAAGAAATTCCAAGGACAGATGTGCGATGGACGTTTGGGGCGTGAAAAGGTGACGTTGTTAAAACCTGAAACCTTCATGAACCTGTCTGGGCAATCCGTCGGCGAGGCCATGCGGTTTTATAAATTAACGCCAGCCGACGTTATTGTGTTTCACGACGAATTGGATTTAGCACCCACAAAAATAAAATGCAAAACAGGTGGCGGTCACGCAGGGCATAACGGATTGCGATCCATTCACCAACATATCGGCGTGGAATATGACCGTGTGCGTATGGGCATCGGACATCCGGGCCACAAGGATAAAGTGGCGTCATACGTCCTAAACGATTTTGCCAAGGCGGAATTGAATTGGCTGGACGATGTCATCCGTGGTGTTGGCGACGGCGCGGTGCATTTGGCACAAGGCGAACCATCAAAATTCATGAATGCAGTTGCAATGCGCACAGTGCCGCAACGTCCTAAGCCCAAACCAGTCAAAAAGCCTGTAGAGGTGGTAAAACCGCCCGTTGCCGAAGATACACGCAGCGCGATGCAGAAATTGATGGATAAGTTCGGAAAATAAAATGGATATCGCCCAAATCACAGACACCATTGGCGCCATTGGTGGGCGATTAATCAGGGCGGATTTCAAAGGCCTGACACGGTTGATGAAAATCAACACACTGTTTGATGCGGACAAGATCGTTTGGAATTTCTCGCATATGGATCAGTTGGCGGAAACGCAGGTTTTAAAATGCGCGTCCCCTGCCCCTATGATGTTGCCACATAAGCCACGCGATTTGATCGAGAGTTATACTTTTCAAAGTAAAGTGACCGCATTGTCAGACTATAAAACGGATCGCAATGTGACCGCGTTTTTGGTGATTAAAGATGGCGAAATCGCCCAAGAAGAGTACCTCAACGGCACGGACGAAAACGATTTTCGGGTTTCTTGGTCCATGGCCAAAAGCGTTGTATCCTTGCTGTTGGGCGCCTTGATCGACAAGGGGTTAATCCCAATGTCAGCGTTAGATGATAAAATTGTGGATCACGTTCCTATCCTACGCGGTTCTGGATATGACGGCCCGACATTGCGCAATATTTTGCAGATGAGCAGTGGTGTGGCGTTTAACGAGGATTATTTGGATTATCATTCCGACATCAACCGCATGGGCCGACTTTTGGCCATCGGTGGGTCCATGGATGAATTTGCGGGATCATTGGGCAAACGTTGGGACCCGGGCACATACATGCATTACGTTTCGGTTGATACCCATGTGATTGGGATGGTCATCCGTGCAATCACAGACGTGAAAATAAACACACTGACAATTGAACATATCTTTGCGCCCCTTGGATTTGAACACGACCCTGTTTTTATCACTGACAGTTTTGACGAGCCCTTTATTTTGGGTGGTCTGAACATGACCACGCGTGATTATGCACGTATTGGTTTGATGGTTTTAAACAAAGGTATGGTTGGTGATACCCGCGTCGTATCCGAAGAATGGCTGCAAACATCCATGGCCAAATCCGCCCCACCCCCATCTCCAGAAAAGGTCGCAACCCCCGAAGGTTGGATGGGTTATGGCATGCAATGGTGGATCCCTGGTGATGCAATTGGTGGTGAAGTTTATGGTATTGGAATTTATGGTCAGTATTTATACCTGAACCCAAAACATAACGTGGTGATTGCCCAAAATGGTGGAGATGTTGATTTCAAAGTTGGTAACGGCATTATCGAGCAGGAATGTTTGGCACTGTTTCGCCAAATCGCAGAAAACCTGTAAAGATGCGCCCTTGCCTGATCCACATAAATGATTGAATTTTTAATATTAATTAAGATAAAGTTGTGGGAAAATATCAATACCAACACTGGGTTAATGGCCCAAATTTGAGCATGTAAAATATATAATATTGGAATTTAGAAATGCATTTTAAAAACACCATACTGCTTTTGACCACTTTGATCACTTTTGCGGGATGTACGATAACGCCCCCCCCCAAGTACGCCACCTTTGGCAACTGATCTTCGCAATAACTTTCGGATTTCTCAGATCAACTACCATGGAGATTGGGATACATCACAAGGCACGAGGCTGACGACAGCAACGACTGGCGTTGTCAGCCAACAGAAAATTTCTCACTATGTAACAAACGCCTTACAAACAAATTTGAGTGATCAAACTGGACGCGTTGCGATCAACCTTGATATCCGGTGTCGCGTTGTTATCCCAACAGGGTTTGCAAATGTTTTCTGGGGGATTGGAGGCACACACACACCAAACCAAACCAAATGGCTTGTTTCGCCTCGGGGAAAACAACATCTGGCAAGGTTGTTTTTGGACCTGGTTTTGTGAATTTTTTGCACGAACATAAAAAAGTGGCAACAAAGTTAAATCGCCGCGATAAAATCTTGAAAAACATGTCTGATAAATTTGCAAGTTATGTTCGAAATTCATTGCTAGGTTATGGTGGACCAACGCTGATTGATGTTCGGTAATTTTGTTTAAGGCAACCACCCCTTCGTTGTGTTACTTGGGGTGGCCATCGTCTGGGCGCATGGTAAGGCGCGTGAGAAATGCCATGTTCACATCACCAAAATGTGCGAAGTTTCACCATTTTAGAATTATTCTAAATCTTGACTTCCCTCGCTTCAAAGTTCATATTTGCGCCAATCATAAAGGATGCGCACCTCATGTTTATTCAAACAGAATCTACACCTAATCCAGCAACATTGAAATTCTTGCCGGGACAGACAGTTATGTCCATGGGTACAGCCGATTTTCCAACACCTGCCGCTGGTGCATCATCCCCATTAGCGAAACGCATTTTCACAGTCGAAGGTGCCGTTGGCGCATTCTTTGGTCCTGATTTCGTAACCATCACAAAATCAGATGACGTGGAATGGGATCATATCAAACCCGCGTTATTGGGCGCGATTATGGAACATTTCCAATCGGGACAGCCCGTAATCGAAGGCGAAGATAATTCAGGTGGTCACGCAGAACACAGCGGCGAAGACGCCGATATTGTTAACCAAATCAAGGAACTACTTGATACACGCGTTCGCCCAGCCGTTGCCCAAGATGGTGGCGACATCACATTCCACGGCTTTGAACGCGGCGTGGTTTACCTACATATGCAAGGCGCATGCGCAGGCTGTCCTTCCTCCACAATCACACTCAAAATGGGCATCGAAAATCTGTTGCGCCATTATATTCCAGAAGTAACAGAGGTACGCCCTGTTGCTGCCTAATCCAATTATTCTGGCATTTGATACATCGGCCGCGCACTGCGCGGTCGCTTTGTTTGCGGGGGGCGACATCGTCTCAGAACACATTGAACCCATGATCAAAGGACAGGCCGAACGCCTGTTTCCATTATGTGAAGACGTTTTGGCAAATGCAAAAATTTCTTGGTCTGATCTGGATGCTATCGGCGTTTGCGTTGGACCGGGCAATTTCACTGGGGTGCGCGTTGGCGTTTCTGCGGCGCGCGGTTTGGCATTGTCCTTAAATAAACCCGCAATTGGAATTTCTAAATTGGAAGCAATGGGATTGGACAGCAAAGGAACCATTTCAGTCGTGTTGGATGCACGCCGCAAAAGGGTCTATCAGCAATTTTTCACAGATGGCATTCCACAAGATCAGCCTCAGTTAGTTGCCTTGGATGGCATCAATACGGCCTCTGCTGTGATTATGGCCGCGGATGATGCAAATATTGCAATGTTCCACCATCAACATGCACCAGTTCATAGCCTGCCCAATGCAGTTGCACGACTTGCCGCGGCGCGGATTGGCGACAATCACCCCCGTCCTGCGCCCTTGTATCTACAAGAACCCGATGCAGCACTGCCAAGCGAACCACCGGTTGTAATTTTACCATGACCCCTGAACGATTGGCACAAATTCATGGCGACAGCTTTACCGTTCCCCGTCCGTGGTCATCCGCAGAGTTTCGTGATCTGTTGACCCAAGAAGCAGTGCACCTTATCCCCCATGAACACGGTTTTGCCCTAATCATGGTAGCAGGGCCAGAGGCAGAATTATTAACATTGGCCGTTGATCCGACACACCGCCGCCAAGGTATCGCCAGCACCCTGATGGACGCGATGGAAACTCACTGTCGCGATCAAAGTGTCGTTGAAATATTCCTGGAAGTGGTGGAAAATAATACCCCAGCACGTGCGCTATATGACGCGCGCGGATACACAATTAAAGGCGCACGCAAAGATTATTACAATGGACCAAAAGGGCAAAAAATCAGCGCGACAGTTATGGCAAAATCAATTTAACCACGGCCCACGAATGGCATCTTATTCGCCATGATCGTCATAGACAAAACGTTGGTGGACAATGGCAGTTGCGCCATATTCCAAACCGCTTGCGCCGCGTCCGACACATCCATTGTTGCGGTCGTGCCCCCTGCACGGATCAAGGTTTCAACCATTTCGGTATGTGCATTGCCGATATCTATCTGACCACAACAGATGTTCAAATCACGCCCATCCAGAGCAATGGTTTTGGTCAAACCTGTAATCGCATGTTTGGTGGCGGTATACGGTGCAGACCCTTCGCGCGGGGTTTGTGCAGAAATGGATCCGTTGTTGATTATACGTCCACCATTCGTGCGCATATGACGAAAAGCTTCACGGGCACATAAGAACATACCTGTTAGGTTTACATCCAAACT
>Ga0209532_1000422_pt1 | contig 36443 bp, 33 predicted proteins | sample COG_02_FD_184746 | JGI IMG/M metagenome (GOLD analysis project Ga0209532, IMG submission 184746) | Pelagic Microbial community sample from North Sea - COGITO 998_met_02 (SPAdes) (version 2) | ecosystem: Environmental > Aquatic > Marine > Neritic zone/Coastal water | place: Helgoland, sampling... | reverse complement strand
TTGGCAAATCTATCTTGATTCTCCCAATGAATTGTAGTGGTTGTCGTAGCTTCGTGGGCATCTGATCCACTGCAAATAAAAACGGTATCCACAATTCGGTTGCACGTTCTAATGCGTCTTTTGCACCGGCTACTTCCCAACTTTCATAATTGTGCCAATCAGATAGCATTGGTTTATAGAAAGCAGTTTCATAAAACGCCATTGTATGTTCAGCACCAAAGAAATGGTCCCCTGCCGGAACAAATTGAATAGCATCAAAGCCCAATTCATCTGCATCGAATTTAACCGGCTTCATAAATTCAACTTTGTTTTGGATGAATTCCACATCCAAGATAAACTTCTCGAAGGATGCAGTTATATCCATGGCATTTTCATCCATCACCCGAATGCCAGCTTCTGACAAGATACGTAGGGACGTGTTATGTAGCTGATCCATTTGCTCCGGATTCAACAACTCAAATGATGGGGAGTTGCTCTATGCTGCTATTCGTGCACCCTGAATTAGACTTGCGGCCGCCTGAACGTTTTTCTCGTGCCATAAGATATGGCTCCTAAAAATTTGGATCATAGATGTCGAATTGGTAAGTGTGTCTGTGACTGAAGTTATTACTTTTCAAATTAAATAGGCGATAAGTTGGGATTATGCGTAACTCATGTAAAATGCCTGCAAATAAAACAGCCGCATTGGGTCACTTTCTTCGACCCAAACACGGCTGTGTACTCTCTAAAATCTAGAACAAACCTTTGTACAAGGCACTAACCTCGTATCGAGAGAGGCCAATGTCTTTCAATTGAAGATCAGATAGAGAGCTCAATTTTTTATATGTTTCACGTTCACTTTCCCATTCTATAAAACGAGCAAAGGAGGAGACCATAACTCTATTGATATGGTAAGTTACATTTACACCGAACATGGCTGCATTTAATTTATCGAAGGTTGCCATAGGCTAAATCCTGTTATTGCGGCTATCAAAATCGACGCTTAGGTTGATCTGGTTTTCGTGTAATTATCCACGTGTTGGTGTATACAGTTCATGCAGTTTTTACATGTACTGCCATTTGTCTTCGTCTCAATTTAGCCAAGGATTCGGATTTGATCACGCTCTTTTAACGAAGTGCTTTTGATTATGTAACTATCCAAGGTTTTCAACCGTGATTCTTTGTAAACAAGGGTTATATCGATCATATTCTTTAAAGAGAAACACATATCATGTATCCTTTTGATGGGATGTTGTTCCGTACCATTGAACTATTTTGAAGTTAAATAAAATTAGCATTTATGAATGATTTGATGTTTAAATTAGATTACTAATAATTCGCACTAACTGTATTCACCTGCAGAGCTACTTTATTCTTCGTAATATAAGGCATTCAAATGCGCCGTCATATCCCTTCAACTACTGCCTTGTTATGTTTTGAGGCTGCTGCGCGAACTGAAAATTTTGCAAAAGCTGCTTTGGATATGAATATTACCCAAAGCGCACTCAGCCGTCAGATACAAACATTGGAAAATTTTGTGAAGCAATCGCTCTTTACCCGGGCCAAACAACGCGTAAAATTGACTTCGGCAGGGCATGCCTTTCTTGCTGAACTTTCGCCTCAGCTTGAACAACTGGAAGCAACACTTCTGAGAATCCATTCGCATGACAATCTTGGGGGTGCCATTAATGTAGGTGTGTACCCAACGCTCGGTAGCCGTTGGTTGATACCATTTATCATCGACCTTCCTCAGGTTCAGCAGGATCTTACACTGAACACCATAACCTATCTTTCAAATGCAGATATTGACCCCAGTTTAGTCGACTTAGCGATTGTGCAAGGTGACCCGCCTTGGAATGGGTATCGTGCGGATTATTTAATGCCGGAGACTTTGGTGGTCGTTACCAGTCCAAATTTATCACAGAATGTTGTGGAAAATCCCATGGATTTACTAGACATCCGTATACTACAACATTCAACGCGACCTGATTCATGGGATATTTGGTTTAGTAGCCAAGGTTTAATTTTATCAAAAAAAATCACTGGACCGATGTTTAGTCAGTTTGAGATGTTAGTAGATGCTGTAAAGGCTGGGCATGGCATAGCTATTGTACCGAGAATCCTCGTGGAAAGAGAATTATCGGATGGCTCTTTGATTAAAGCACATCAACACGAACCCACGCCTGAAAGTGCATACTACTTATTAACTCCTAACGTTAAAGTTGGAATACGAAAAATAGAACGTTTACGGGCGTGGTTTTTACGTAGTTAAGGACACAAAACTTCTGTCTTGAGTAGATTTATCCTTCATTGTTTGACGTCTGGTCCTGTCGCGGAAACGTGCCGCTCGTTTACCCGCATGTTATGCATGAGGAGACTAAACCCAAGAAATGATGCAAGGGCGTTTATTTTGGTAAAAAGGTTACTTTAATGTAAGTGTCCAGCTGCTACGGTTCTGGATTATAATTCCATGGTATCAACTCGTCTCGCTTGTTGCTTTTGTGATCTGCAATGCGTTCCAGAACCCATGTGAGCCAAGCCTGTGGATCAATCTTGTTGAGTTTGGCGGTTTCAATGAGGGTGAAGGCAATGGCTATGGAATTGCCCGCGATGCGAGCCTGTAAACATCCCGTTCTTGTGCCCGATGGCCACGGGCTTCATGGCGCGTTCTGCAGTGTTGTTGTCCAGTTCCAGAAAGCCGTTATCAAGGTATGGCGATGCACTCATGCGGCCAAAATCCGCTTTCCGCACATTGGTAAATCAGGAATACGAACTAGAGCCTCCACTATTTTATAAGCACATAAGTTCCGATTTATCTGTCGACGGACACCGGCACTTCCGGACATTATGTGAACAGCCATAAATCAGATAAGCAAGAAGCCCTGCAGCAAACAAAAATGACCACCCAATTCAGGCAGCCATTTTAAGCTTCAACAATATCAATCACTTACGGTTTGGTGGCATTTATAGACCCACCTAGTGGCAGGCAATTCTGCCCCAGTGGCTCTCAATTGCCCCCATTTTCACAACAACTCAAAAGCCCAACAACACCTTAACCACACTTGGAATGACCGCAGGATGCACAGGTCATGCATCCCTCGATCATGCGCATGCCAGGTGTTCCACAGCTGGGACAGCTTTTGCCGCCTGCACCCATGGCTACAACTGTGCTTTCTGGATCAGCTTTCAAATGCTTTCCCTCGCCTTCGATGAAGCCAATGTTGATCATGTGCTCTTCGATAACGCCGCCAATTGCCGCCAAGATTGAAGGTATATATTTACCCTTAACCCATGCGCCACCGCGCGGATCGAATACGGCTTTCAGCTCTTCGACAACAAAACTGACATCACCGCCGCGACGGAACACTGCGGATACCATACGTGTCAGTGCCAATGTCCAAGCGTAGTGTTCCATGTTTTTGGAATTTACGAAGACTTCGAATGGACGTCGTGAACCGTTCATGATCACGTCATTGATCGTAATGTACATCGCGTGTTCTGTTTCAGGCCATTTCAATTTGTATGTATGACCTTCCAATGAATTCGGGCGATCCAGTGGCTCGGCCAAATAAACAACATCTGCGCCGGTGTCGACTTCAGGAGCCTTATTGCTGTCTTCGGACACTGATAAAACGGAACCAGTCACGTCATTTGGACGATAGGTCGTACAGCCCTTACATCCCTGATCCCACGCTGACATATAGACTTCTTTGAAGTCGTCAAAACTGATATCTTCGGGGCAATTGATCGTTTTGGAAATTGAACTGTCGACCCATTTTTGAACAGCGGATTGCATCCGCACGTGATCCAGTGGGGCCAAAGTTTGCGCGTTTACAAAGTAATCTGGCAATTCTTTGTCGCCAAATTTTTCACGCCACATCTGAACTGCGTAATCCACGACCTCTTCTTCGGTGCGCGTGCCGTCCTTTTGCAGAACTTTGCGGGTATAAGCATAGGCGAACACAGGTTCGATGCCCGATGATACATTACCTGCATACAAGCTGATCGTTCCTGTCGGTGCGATTGACGTCAGCAATGCATTGCGAATACCGTTTTTGGCAATTGCGTCACGGACGTCATCGTCCATGTCCATCATTGTTTCAGAGGCCAAGAATTGGTCTTTGTCAAACAATGGGAACGCGCCCTTTTCGGCGGCTAAATCGCTGGATGCCAAATACGCGGATCGTGCGATTGCTTTTAACCATGTTTCAGCCAGTTCAGCGGCTTGAACGGTGCCGTATTGTGAGCCGACCATCAATAACGCATCGGCCAAGCCAGTAACGCCTAATCCAATGCGACGTTTTGCCTGAGCTTCGGCGCGTTGTGCGTCCAGTGGGAACAACGAGCTGTCGACAACATTGTCCATCATACGCACCGCTGTGCGTACCAAATCGTCTAGTGCTGCAATGTCCAATTCCGCTGCTTTACCAAATGGATCAGCTACCAATTTAGCCAGATTAATGGAGCCTAACAGACAAGCCCCGTAAGGTGGCAATGGTTGTTCGCCACATGGGTTCGTTGCGCAGATTGTTTCGGCGTAATGTAGGTTATTTCGTTGATTAATGCGGTCAATAAAAATCACACCTGGCTCTGCGAAATCATAGGTTGATTTCATGATCGCGTTCCACAAGTCACGTGCCTGAATGGTTTTATAAACGACGTCGTTGAATTTTAGCTCCCATGGGCCGTCTGCTTTGACTGCTTCCATAAAGGGATCTGTGATGAGAACCGATAGATTGAACATCCGTAAACGTGCGGCATCTTGTTTTGCCACAATGAACTGTTCCACATCTGGGTGATCGCAACGCATTGTTGCCATCATCGCACCACGACGCGACCCAGCAGACATGATCGTGCGACACATTGCATCCCAGACGTCCATGAATGACAGCGGACCAGATGCATCAGCAGCGACGCCTTTGACGGCGGCTCCTTTTGGGCGGATAGTCGAGAAGTCATACCCGATCCCACCACCTTGTTGCATGGTCAACGCGGCCTCTTTGAGCATCTCAAAAATTCCGCCCATGTCGTCGGGCACTGTGCCCATGACGAAACAGTTAAATAACGTCACTGATCGTTCAGTGCCAGCGCCCGCCAAAATGCGACCTGCCGGAAGGTATTTGAAATCTTCAAGTGCAGAAAAAAACTTGTCTTCCCAGTGCTTTGGCTTATCTTCAACCGATGCCAAAGCACGTGCAACACGACGCCAGCTGTCTTCGACAGTTGCATCAATTGCTGTGCCGTCCGCCTGTTTGAAACGGTATTTCATATCCCAGATTTGTTCTGCTATGGGGGCGGTAAAACGGCTCATAAGGGCACCTTTGTTCGAATCTTGAAAGAGACGCTAAGCTAAACCTTTTACAAATTTAATTACAGTGTTAAATGCATACCTATGAGCGGGAAATTACATATTATCAAACTTAGCGTTGGGTCCGAAAGCGTTGAGACGCTGGCTGATTTTCAAGAAATGCGCCGTGGCGACATGAAACGTGCGCATTCCCTGCATATCACCCGCATGTGGCCTAAACGTGAGGCAGAGTTGTTGGATGGTGGTTCAATTTATTGGGTTATCAAAGGGGCCATACAGGCGCGCCAACGTTTTATTGGGTTCGATGAAATTATCGGCGAAGACGGTATTCGACGTTGTGGATTTATGATAGCGCCCGAACTTATTCGCACGACAAATGCTTTGCGGCGTCCCTTTCAAGGGTGGCGGTATTTGAAGGATGAGGACGCGCCAGCCGATTTAGGTGAGATGCGCGAAAGCGATGATCTGCTGCCAGAAGAAATGCAGCAATCATTGGCTAAGTTGGGTGTATTTTAGCGGTCAAATGACTGTACACAACGCATGCACAACCCGTGCACAACTTGTACACCGATGTTGAATTCTTAGGAAACGGAGTGATTGTCAATCAATCGCGCACGGCCCAGATAGGCGGCGGCGAAGATACGGCATTCTTGGTCTTCGACACGGTCAATCAGTTCCAAATAATGCGCATCACGGCATTCAACGTAATCGATACGTTCGAACCCTGCATCCAAGATCGCTTGACCCGCCTTGGCGCATTCGTCGGTTGCTAATCCGCCCGATGCGATATCGTATGCAGTCTTACGCAGTATCACATTGAATTGACGGGCCACTTCGATTTGAGCAGCGTCCAAGTATCCGTTGCGTGATGACAAGGCCAAGCCAAAATCATCACGGACGGTTGGCACGCCCATGATTTTCGTCGGGATATCCAAATCGCGTGCCATGCGACGAATGACGGCCAATTGCTGCCAATCTTTTTCGCCGAAAAATGCCATGTCAGCACCCGCTTGGTTCAGCAGTTTTGACACGACTTGGGTAACGCCATCAAAATGGCCAGGGCGTGTCGCGCCGCACAGCATATCCGTTAGGCCCGATACCTTGACTGTTGTTGCGAAACCGTCGGGGTACATTTCGGAAACGTTCGGAACGAATGCAGCGTTGCCGCCCGCGTCTGCGATTATTTCACAGTCTGCTTTTTCAGTGCGGGGGTAGCTGTCTAAATCTTCGCCTGCGCCGAATTGGGTTGGGTTTACGAAAATCGTGGCGATCACGCGATCGCATTTTTTTGCCGCACGCGTGACCAGTTTTTGGTGACCCGAATGTAAGCCGCCCATTGTTGGGACCAGTCCGATGGTCAAACCATCCGCACGCCATGTGGCGACTTGTGTACGCATTTCGTCAACAGTGCGGAAGGTTAGGAAATCAGTCATTCGATTAAGGTATCCCAACCCATTAATTTACATAGCGCCTGTGCGGTATCATTCACCCCTGCCCAATCGGCAGATTTTGATGCGAAAACGCTGGCTTGTGATTTTAACAAAACACCGTCCGATAGAACCTTCAGGTGGTTTGCATCCAAAGTTGCACCGCTGGATGTGATGTCTGCGATGGCTTCGGCGGTGAGGTTGGCAACGGTGCCTTCTGTTGCGCCTTGGCTGTCGACCAGTTGGTAATCGGCGATGCCGAAATCCTGTAATCCCTTGCGCACAAGGTTGTGGTATTTGGTGGCGATCCGCAGACGGAAACCATGTTGCGCGCGAAACTGGGCCGCGACGGCGTCGAGATCGTGCAATGTGTCCACATCGACCCAGACGTTCGGTACGGCGATAATCAGGTCAGCAAAGCCGAAACCCATTTCGGCGACCGTTGTCACCTGTGTTTCATGCAGTGGTAATTTTTCATGGATCAGGTCAGTGCCTGTGACGCCCAAGTGAATGCGGCCTTTGGCCAATTCTTTGGGGATTTCACCTGCGGAGAGTAGGACCAGTTCGATGCCATCAACACCTGTTACCGCGCCTGTGTATTCACGATCTGATCCCGTGCGTTCCAGTTTCAGACCGCGGTGTTCGAACCATGCGAATGTGTCGTCTTGTAATCTGCCCTTGGATGGGACGCCTAATTTCAACATCATGCGGTTCCCCCAATCAATGCATCTGGGCGGATCACGCCACCAACGGCGGGGATTTCGCGTCCCGTACCCAACACGGCGGTCATCGCATCGTAACGCCCGCCGCTGGCGACGACTGTGTCGCCATCAGAAAAGCCAAAGACGAAACCGTCGTAATATTCCATGCTGGTCAGGCCATAGCGGCCTTTGAATGCTAGATCGTTCACATCGATGCCGCGTTGGTCAAGTGCATCAAGGCGACGTGCAAAAACCGATACAGCCTTGGCCATTGTTGGCAATACACCCTGTAATTCCTGAAGCGCGTGTAATGCTTTGGCGCACGTGGTGTCCAAATCCAAGATTGCGTTTACAACGGCTACTTCGTCGGCGGAAATAGGGTCGGTATTTGTGTCATCTTGTAAGCCGTTTAGGCGTGTCGATATTTCAGCCCCGCTGCGCAGGCCGATGAATTTACCCGCTTTATCGATCATCAAATCCGCACCGTCTGAATTAAGTTGGGCCAGTAATGCGTCGCGTTGATCCGTTTGCGTGTCTGTCGCGAATTTCGTCAGGAGGTTTTGAAAACGTGTTGGGCGCCACAGGTGACGCATCAATGCCGCACGGCGCCGATCGGATGTTTTCAGTGCTTTGACCGCGGATTGAAGCAGGCCAACGTCGCCCGTTGTGACCGTCAGGTGTTTGGGCAAGATTTCGGTGAAAAGTGCGAAAACTTCGGCGTCGCTGGCAGCGGGGTTTGTGCGGTCGAACAGCTCGAACCCGACCTGTACGAATTCAGTGGCGCGTGTTGATCCCGCATCCTGCATTCGCCAAACGGGGCCGTTGTATGTATAGCGTGCTGGCTCTGCGCCCTCGCTCATGTGGCGTTCAACGATGGGGACTGTGAAATCGGGGCGCATCATGCGTTCGCCCATCACGGGGTCGTTGGTAACATAAGCACGTGCGCGGATGTCTTCGCCGTAGAGATCAAGCAGGGTTTCTGCGGGCAGTAAACTGTCTGCTTCAATGCGTAATGCGCCGGCGGTAATGAACGTTTGTTCTAGTCGGTTTGCTTCGGCGCGCACGGCGGCACGGCGTTCGTTTTGCATTATTTCAACCCTTCGGCGCGGGCGATCATTTTGCGCACTTCGGCCACCAAATCGGAACGTTTGATTTCCATTTGTGCGGGCTGTTTTTTCCATTCTTCGGCGGTTTCGATTTCGGCAGATAGGCGTGCGCCCAAGGCGAGATCTTTGATCTGAACGACGCCGTTTGCTTTTTCATCGCCGCCTTCGATTACGGCAACGGGGCTGTTGCGTTTGTCGGCGTATTTCAACTGGTTGCCGAAGTTTTTCGGGTTGCCCATATACATTTCAGCGCGGATACCTGCGTTGCGCAATTCTGTGACCATGGTTTGATAATCGCTCATGCGATCGCGATCCATTACGGTGACAACAACGGGGCCGTTGGCGATTTCATCCATACGGCCCTTTTCGCGCAGTGCGGCCAACAGGCGATCAACGCCGATGGAAACACCAGTTGCGGGGACCTCTTGGCCAGTGAAGCGTTTGACCAGATCGTCGTAGCGACCACCGCCAGCAACGGAGCCGAATTGGCGTTTGCGCCCTTTGGCGTCGAGGATTTCGAAGGTTAGTTCAGCCTCGAATACTGGACCCGTATAGTAGCCCAAGCCGCGCACGACCGATGGGTCGATTTCAACGCGGTCTGATCCGTAGCCGCCAGCGGCCATCAGTTCACCGATGGTTTCAAGTTCCGAGATGCCAGCCAGCCCGATGTCAGATCCGCCAACTGCGTTGCGCAAATTGGCAATCGTTGCGGATGCATCTGCGCCTTTGGAGGTGAGGAACGCCAATACGGGTGCCGCCTGCATTTCTGTCAAACCGACGCCATCGATATAAGCGCCTGATGCGTCCAAGCGACCCTTGCCCAATAATTCGGTAACGCCGGCGATGCCGACTTTGTCGAACTTGTCGATTGTGCGCAGAACGTCTGCTTGTTGTGCGGCGTCTGAAACGCCTGTTGTTTCCAAGACGCCGTTCAAAACTTTGCGGTTATTCACACGTACCAGATAGTCGCCGCGCGGGATGCCCACGGATTCGAGTGTATCTGATAGCATGGAACAGATTTCAGCATCTGCCGCCACCGATGGTGCGCCGACTGTATCTGCGTCGCATTGATAGAATTGACGGTAACGTCCCGGCCCTGGCTTTTCGTTACGCCAAACTGGGCCCATTGCGTAACGGCGATATGGGCTGGGTAGATCGTTGCGGAATTGCGCATAAACGCGCGCCAATGGGGCAGTTAGATCGTAACGCAGCGCCATCCATGCATCATCTTCGTCTTGCCATGCGAACACGCCTTCGTTTGGGCGATCAACGTCTGGCAGGAATTTCCCCAATGCTTCCACGGTTTCAACAGCAGGGCTTTCGAGTGCGTCAAAACCATAGCGATGATAGACCTCGGTGATCTGTGACAGCATCGCGTTGCGCTGTGCCACATCCGTGCCGAAATAATCGCGAAATCCTTTTGGCGGCAAAGCCTTGGGGCGCATTGGTTTTTTGTTTTTATCTTTAGCCATGGTGCAAAATCCTATTCTTGGCCCACCTGTAACGGATTGCACATTCTGGGGCAAGCGAGCCTTGCCAACATTGGCGCATCGGCGTATCAAAAATGCATGGAACAAAATGAACGTATGATCGATCTGGAAATCAAACTGACAGAGGCGTTGCGTCTGGCAGAAGAATTGTCCGATGTTGTGGCCGAACAGGCCAACCGTCTGGAAGTTGCCGAACGTCGCATTCAAATGCTGATGGAACGCGCCGCATCTGACGAAGCAAATTCAAGTAACGGCATGACAATGAACGATGCCCCACCCCCACACTGGTAAAAACATGACACAAGACATTAGCCGCTTTCCCATTCCCGAAATTGACAGCCTGCCCGATGATATCCGTGATCGGATTTTAGGCGTACAGGAAAAGGCAGGATTTGTGCCGAATGTGTTTTTGACATTTGCACATCGCCCCGCAGAATTTCGTGCGTTTTTCGCGTACCACGATGCGTTGATGGACAAGGAAAGTGGATTATCACAAGCGGATCGCGAGATGATTATCGTGGCCACATCCAATGTGAATGGATGTCTGTATTGCGTGATCGCGCATGGTGCGGTTTTGCGTATTCGCGCCAAGAATGCGTTGATCGCGGATCAAGTCGCGGTGAATTATCGCAAGGCAGATATCACGCCACGCCAAAAGGCGATGTTGGATTTCGCGATGAAGGTTTGCACGGATTCAGCCACGGTTTGCCAAGATGATTATGACACGCTGGCCACACATGGGTTCAGCGAAGAAGATGTTTGGGATATCGGTGCCATCACTGCGTTTTTCGGCCTGTCCAACCGTATGGTCAACGTCACGGGCATGCGCCCGAACGATGAATTCTTTGCAATGGCACGTGATATTTAGGCCAATTTCGTCTGTATGTTAATTTCGGATTCCAGTGTTTTATGCACCGGACATTTATCCGCGATTTCCAACAGGCGTGCGCGTTGATCTGCGTCCAGATCACCCGTTAGGGTGATTGATCGCACAAACTGATCCACCTTGCCTGTTTTGGTTTCGCAATCATCACATGTTTCCGCGTGGATTTTATCATGGGTCACATCCACGGCCACATTTTCCAACGGCCATTTTTTGCGGTTTGCATACATGCGGATTGTCATCGATGTACAGGCGGCAAGACCCGCCGACAGGAACCCAAACGGCGTTAAGCCAAGATTGGTACCGCCATAGGCAATTGGTTCGTCCGCCAAAACGTGGTGATGCGGGCCTGCGTTGATATCTTGGAGGAAGCCATCGGGGGACACCTCGGTTGAGCGCACGATGCCTTCGGGGGCGGATGGGGTTGGTTTTTGGTCTGGCAGATCAAGGTATCGATCCGACCATGCGGCGATGACATCGGCGGCGTATTCGCCATCAGCTGGGTTCGATAACAGATGATCGGCGTTGTCCAAGGTGACGAAGCTTTTGGGGTGTTTGGCGGCTGTGAAAATTTGTGCGGCACTTTCGATCCCGACGGTGTCATCAATGGGGGAATGTAATACCAACAACGCGCGTTTCAGGTTACCGATGCAGGCGTCCAAGCTTTGGGCATTTACGTCGTCAACGAAGCTTTGACGGATTGTGAATGGACGGCCTGCAAGATCGACCTGCGCTGCGCCTTTGTCGGCGATTTCATTCAATGCGTGGCCGAAATTATGGGTCACATGTGATGGGTCTGCGGGTGCGCCGATGGTTGTGATCGCCTTGACCGAAGGTATATCTTTGGCGGCGCGCAGAACGGCGGCCCCGCCCAGTGAATGCCCGATCAACAAGGATGGTGGCTGCATATTGTCGGTAAGGTATTGCCCCGCCAAGATCAGATCGGCGACGTTGGTTGAAAAGTTCGTATTGGCGAAATCGCCCATGGATTTTCCAAGGCCAGTGAAATCGAAACGCAACACAGCGATGCCCATGGCGGCAAGGCGTTGGGATATGCGGCGGGCGGCAGGGATATCCTTGGAACAGGTGAAACAATGGGCGAAGATGGCGGTGGCGTTTACGGTGCCTGTTGGCATGTCGATAATGGCGGCCAACTTGTCGCCTGAGTGGCCTGTGAAGGTGATTTTTTGTGATGGCATGGGATGCTCCTGTTTGGAGGGTATGACATCAGATGGGGTGGTGATTGGCAAAGGGTTTTCGGGGATGTAGCGGAGATGTGATGGGTTATCGAGAAACCTCATCATTGAGATTCGGGTACGTCTCGTTTTGCAAGACATTGCGTTGAAACAAGATGAGTATTAACGATCCAGAAATAAAAATATACGCAACATCATATGCATATAAAAGCGCGTTCGGAATTTCATACAGATAATTATCAATAATCGTGTCGGTTATTTTCCATAGGGTGATCAAGAACAGAATTTGAAAATTATAGCCTTTGGTAATTTTCTTAAAGTTATCCCAATGTCGAGCTCTACCAATTGCAATTGCAGGCAAAAGAGACGCCGCGGCCCGGAAAGTCAAATAATAAAACAGGATTATCCAAGGTTTGGATACTGCATTAGATACAATTTCTGCCCCTGTATCATTCGGAAACAACGCGGATATTTTAATAAGTGGGTAATAGAAAAATTCAAACGTTGCTAACGAAGCAACAATAAAAACTGGTATTAAACCAATAAGCGTTCCAACAAGTTTTGCGCAAATTCCGCTGAACCAAAATAATAAAATGCGTCTCAATTTAAATCTTGGGAACCAGCCGGTTCTTGGTTCATTAAGTATCATTTGTGCGGAAAAAATCTATCGCGAACCAAGTAGTGATAATTGCGAGTGTTATGATAACAGCCGCTAAAACGGCCCAAACCGCAATAGTTTCTAGAAGGCTAGAAATGCCAAATTCTTCGGGTGTTTCGGCAAGTGGCGTTAGCTCTAACATTAACGTCACCAAAAACTGCGCAACAATCATGGGCAATAAAAATAATTTCATTAACTTAAGGAAGTGAATGCGCCAAAATGTAACGAGTGCGCCAAATAAACCAAACTTCATAATCAATTAATCCTTAAAATTCCTCAACATCCAACACACCCGCAATATGCTTTATCGCGCCCTTGATCTGCGGGTTCATTGGGTATTCACCCTTTAATGCAATCTCCACCTCGCCCGGTAATTCCGGGTGGGATAGCACCAGATGCACTGGGCCGCGGCCGCGTTGTGGGGTGGCTTGGGTTTTGTCGTTTAGGCGGGTTGCAATGGATGCAATCGCCGCTTCGTCGGAAAGGAATATTTTCAGGCCCATCGCCGCCGCATCTTGGACGGAAATATCAGCGGGTTGGACGCTGCGTGCCAGCAGTTTTAATTGATCGGATTCAACGTTTGCTTCGACTTTTAAGACAACGTTTTTACCAACTTCTAGATAATCCCCAAATTTTTCCAAAGTATCCGAGAAAATCGTGACTTCGTAAGCGCCCGTTGGATCGGTTAGTTGTGCAAAGGCGAAACGGTTGCCGCGCGCGGATTTGCGGATTTGCTTTCCGGCAACGGAACCCGCGATTTTGGCAAGGACTTTGCCACCCTGCGCCTTTTGTTCCAGCTCTTTCAAGGTCAGGACGTTTTTGCGTTTTAGTGCTCCCATGTAGTCATCAAGGGGATGACCAGACAGGTAGAAACCAATTGCTTTGTGTTCTTCGGTTAAGCGTTCGATTGGCAACCAATCATCGGGCATGGGCAGGCGTGGGGCTGGTAAATCTTCGCCTGAATCGCCGAATAGGCCGCCTTGGGTGGAATTTAATTCAGCATGCGTTGCGGCGGAATATCCGACCATGGCGTCAAGGCTGTCGAATACTTTGCGTCGGTTGCCGTCTAGTTGATCGAATGCGCCTGAGCGGGCTAGCATTTCCATCGGGCGTTTACCGACGCGTTTCAGATCAACGCGGCGCGCCACGTCCATCAAATCCTTGAATGGGCCACCTTCTGCGCGAGCATCGGTGATTAGGCGCATGGCTTCGGCGCCGACGTTTTTCAGACCGCCCAGCGCGTATGCGATTTTGCCATCTTTGACCGAAAACAATGCTTCGCAGCGGTTGATGCACGGCGGGATCATTTCGATTTCGAGGCGTTTCACTTCTTCAAAGAAGATGTGCAGTTTATCTGTAAGATGCAGGTCGCAATTCATAACGGATGCCATGAATTCGATTGGGTAGTTCGCCTTGAGCCAGCCAGTTTGATACGACACAACCGCATAAGCAGCGGCGTGTGATTTGTTGAAACCGTAGTTGGCAAATTTGTCCAACAGGTCCCAAACTTGTTTGGCTTTTTTCGCGTCCACGCCGTTTTTGGCAGAACCTTCGAGGAATTTTGGACGTTCTTTGTCCATTTCCGCCTGAATTTTCTTACCCATCGCACGACGCAGCAAATCCGCACCGCCAAGAGAATAGCCCGCCATTTCTTGGGCGATTTGCATAACCTGTTCTTGGTAGACGATAATACCTTGGGTTTCGTCCAGCAGATGGTCGATGGAGGGGTGCATTAATTCGCGATCTGCACGGCCGTTTTTCACATCACAAAACATCGGGATGTTTTCCATTGGACCCGGACGGTAGAGAGCCACCAATGCAACAATATCTTCGACGCAGTTGGGTTTCATGCGGCGCAGGGCGTCCATCATGCCTGTTGATTCCACCTGAAACACGGCAACTGTTTTTGCCGAGGCATAGAGTTCAAATGTTGCTTCGTCTTCCAGATCAATTGCGCCGATGTCGATGTCGATGCCGCGTAGTTTAATGAAATCAACCGCGCCTTGGATCACGGTCAGGGTTTTCAGGCCCAAGAAATCGAATTTCACCAAGCCTGCTTGTTCAACCCATTTCATGTTGAATTGGGTGGCTGGCATATCTGATTTCGGGTCTTGGTACAGGGGCACCAATTCATCGATTGGGCGATCCGCGATCACCACGCCGGCCGCGTGGGTAGATGCGTTGCGCAGCAGGCCTTCGACTTGTTGGGCGTAATCTAATAGGCGTTCGACGACCTCTTCGCTTTTGGCCATTTCGCGCAACTGGGGTTCTTCGGCCAATGCTTTTTCAATGGAGACGGGTTTCACACCTTCGACAGGGATCAGTTTGGATAAACGATCCACCTGCCCGTATGGCATTTGTAATACGCGCCCCACATCGCGCACAGCCGCCTTGGACAACAGGCCGCCGAATGTGATGATCTGGCCGACGCGATCGCGTCCGTATTTTTCTTGGACGTATTTGATCACCTCTTCGCGGCGATCCATGCAAAAGTCGATATCGAAATCGGGCATGGACACACGTTCGGGGTTTAGGAAACGTTCGAACAGCAATGAGTAGCGTAGCGGATCAAGGTCGGTGATTGTGAGCGCGTAGGCCACCAAAGAACCCGCACCAGAACCACGGCCCGGCCCGACGGGGATGTTGTTTTCCTTGGACCAGTGGATGAAGTCAGCCACGATCAGGAAGTAGCCGGGGAAGCCCATGCCCTCGATGATACCGAGTTCGAAGTCGAGGCGCTCTTGGTATTCTTCTCGTGTAGCGGCATGTGGAATTACGGCCAGACGATCTTGCAGACCTTCGTTGGCTTGGCGGCGTAATTCTTCGATTTCGTTTTCAGCAAATTTGGGCAGAATCGGATCGCGTTTGTATGTTTTGAATGCACAGCGTTTGGCGATTTCGATGGTGTTTTCGATGGCTTCAGGCAGATCGATAAACAATTTGATCATTTCATCTGTGGATTTGAAATAATGTTCGGGGGTCAGCCGGCGGCGCCCCTCTTGTTGATCGACATATGTGCCATCGGAAATACATAGCAGGGCATCATGGGCCGCGTACATTTCGCGCTTGGGGAAGTAGACATCGTTGGTGGCAACCAGCGGTAGGTTCATGGCATAGGCCATTTCAACGAAGTGTTGTTCGGTTGCGGCCTCTTCTTTTGTGTATTTTTCACCGTCACTGCCGTGGCGCTGTAATTCAACATACAAACGGTTTTCGAACATTTCGGACAGGTGTTTCATCAACATCTGTGCTTTGTCAATTTGGCCGTCTTGTAATAGCTGACCAATGGGGCCAAGTGCGCCGCCTGTGAGGCAAATCAGGCCTTCGTTATGTTTTTGCAATTGCGCAGTTGTGACATGAGGTGGTTCATCGCCAGATTCCAAAAACAGGCATGAATTCAATTTCATCAGGTTTAAATAACCTGCTTCGCTTTGCGCCAATAAGACGATGGGTAATGGTACTGGATTGCGATCACGCGGATTATCTGCTTTGGCGTAAGCCATTGAAACCTGACAACCAACGATGGGTTGAACACCTTCGCCCGATGCCATTTCCGAAAATTCCAACGCTGCAAACATGTTGTTTGTATCGGTCAGGGCCACCGCAGGCATGCCCGCCTTGGCAACGACGCCCGGCAGTTTTTTCACGTGCATTGCGCCTTCCAACAAGGAATAGGCAGAGTGCAGGCGCAGGTGAATGAATCGGTTACGGTTTCTCATGATGGCACGCTACAGCATCAGTCAATGTACAGAAATAGCAAAGGAGATTAACCCGCTGATTTTCGCCCCTGACGCCAAATGCCCAACAATATGATTAGGGCAATTGTATCCAAAACTCCCGCCAAAATGTAAGGAGCACCTGGAAAATATAGTGGTGCGCTGTTTGACGCAAAGTATCCAAATGCGGCTGTCATAACCAAGGGGCCAACGATTGTTGCCAACGCGCCTACGCTGGCGAAGACACCTTGTAATTCACCTTGGGCATCATCGGGCGCGTTTCGCGCCGCAATGCCTTGGAGAGATGGGGTCGTCAGAAATGACAACGCCATTCCGAAGATCAGAACGTAAATCATCCAACCAGACCATGCGAAAGCAATGGCGATATGTGCGAGTATGGAAACGACCAGTCCCAAGCCCAGCGCATTCCATTCACCGATTTTTGGAAAGATGATGCGGATGAGATACCCCTGTGCAAATGCCAGTGTGACCCCAAACATGCCAAGCGAAAAGCCAACCTCGGCGGGTGTCCAATCGAACTTTTCAATTGTGTAGAACGCCCACACGCTTGGGTACGAAAAGAATGCGACTTGGTGAATGAAGAAAATGATCAACAAAACGCGCCCACTTGGTAGGTTACCCACTTGGGCCAATGCGCCAAATGGATTGATGCGGCGCCATTCAAGTGCGCGGCGAATTTTATCAGTTACGGTTTCGGACAGGATGATTGAGCCAAATATCAAGTTTCCAAACGCCAAGAACGCCGCGCCAAAAAATGGTGCGCGTGATCCAAATTCTGCCAACAAGCCACCCAACATTGGGCCCAAAATAAATCCGATACCAAAGGCCGCGCCAATTAGCCCAAAATTTTGCGCCTTTTCTTTCGGATCGGAAATATCGGATACAAATGCAGTGGCTGTAGAATGTGTTGCCGATGCGATGCCAGCAATAATGCGACCAATCAGCAAAACCCAGATGGAGCCCGTGAACCCCATGATCACATAATCAACACCAACAACAAAAAGTGAGAGCAGTAAGACCGGTTTGCGACCATACCGATCAGACAGACCGCCGATTGCTGGGCTGAATAAAAATTGCATGACGGCAAATGATGCACTGAGCGCCCCGCCCCATAATGCTGCTTCGGCCAAGCTTTTGTCCAATAATTCACGGATAAGATCGGGTGTGACGGGCATGATAATACCGATACCCATGGCATCAATCACGACGGTTAATAATACGAATATTACTGCAAGTTTCTTATTCATATCAATTCGCCTTAACCTATGAATTTCAGGTATTTCTGTTACAATTCGTTATATTTTCGCGACCCAACGTTTTGGCTGTTTTTCGAGAATACTGTTTGATACTGTTAGGCCAATTCAAAGGGGAATAAAATGTTTAACGCATCAGAGAATGACTTACGCTTCGCAATTCAACACGCGCTTGATCCGAAAATGCGCGACCTTGTTGCCCAAGTTTATGATATTTCTGATGACACTGTTGATGCCGTATTGTCCGAAGCGGCGAAGTTTTCACGCGATGTTTTAGCACCGTTAAACAAATCAGGTGACGAGGAAGGCTGTACTTGGCATTTTGATAACACCGTCACGACCCCAACAGGTTTCAAAGAAGCATATGCCCAAATGTCAGAGGCTGGTTGGTGTTCAATCGAAGCCGCCGAAGAATTCGGCGGCCAAGGCATGTCTAAGATGATTTCGGCGGCAACGGCCGAAATGTGGCATTCGGCAAACCTGTCCTTCGCGTTGTGCCATTTGCTAAGTCAGGGCCAAATTCATGCGTTGCAATCGTTTGGCGACGAACAACAAAAGCAAACCTATTTGCCTAAATTAGTCGACGGTTCGTGGACAGGTACGATGAACTTGACCGAACCTCATGCAGGTACGGATTTGGGAGCGCTTAAATCATCCGCGACGCCTGAAGGTGATCATTATCGCATTAAAGGTCAAAAGATATTCATCACCTATGGTGAACATGACATGGCTGAAAACATTATCCACTTGGTATTGGCCCGCGTTGACGGTGCGCCTGCGGGGATCAAGGGTATCTCTTTGTTCATCGTACCTAAATTTATGGTAAATGATGATGGCGCGTTAGGCGCGCAAAACGATGTGAAATGCGTGTCCATTGAACATAAGCTTGGCATCAATGGGTCGCCAACCGCTATCTTGCAATTTGGTGAAAACGAAGGTGCCATCGGGTATCTGGTTGGTGAAGAGAACCAAGGTTTGCAGATTATGTTCGCGATGATGAATGATGCACGCTTTGGCGTGGGTATTCAGGGGCTGTCTATTGCCAATCGTGCGTTTCACCAAGCAAAGTCATACGCAGCGGAACGCGTTCAAGGTGTACCGATTGATCGCAACCTTGGTGACACGATCCAGCACCATCCAGATGTCATGCGTTTGTTGTCAGGCATGCGCGCCGAAATCGAAGCCATGCGGGGCATCATGGTTTATTCTGCGGCGGCGAAAGATTTGGCAAGCAATGGATTGGATGATGCAGATTTTTGGAAGGCACGTTCAGAGTTGATGATCCCTATTCTTAAGGGTTGGCTGACTGAACGTTCTGTTTCAATTGCATCAGATGGTGTCCAAGTTCACGGCGGCATGGGTTTCATCGAAGAAACGGGTGCGGCGCAACATTACCGTGATGCGCGTATTCTGCCGATCTATGAAGGTACAACGGCGATCCAAGCAAATGATTTAATGTTTCGCAAAACGTTGCGCGATCAAGGCGTAGGTTTACGCGCATTGGTGTCGGATATTCGCGCGACGGCTGAAAACCTTTCGCCCGCTGACGGCGCGATTGGTACGGCGGCGCAGGCATTGGTGTTGGCTGCGGATTCAGCGGATGATGCAATTGGTGCGATTTTGACAGGTGGAATGTCGATGCGCGAAAGCGGCGCTGTATCAGTGCCATTGTTGATGATGTTGGGCACGCTTTGTGGTGGTTGGATGACATTAAGATCCGCGCAAGCCGCGCACGAACAACGAAACAGTGGTAATTGGGATGCGGCATTTTTGGATGCCAAAATTGCCTATGCCAGCGTTTTTGCCACCCAATCTTTGCCTCAAGTGAGCAGGTATGCGTTGACGATTCAAGCCGGCGGCAGCGCCGTTGAGGCAATTTCTCCCGAAATGCTTTGGGCGTAGACGTCTCAAAAAGCGATTAAAAAGCGACGATTGTCGGAATAGTCTATTTTTGAGTCGGCGAATCCCCTGCACAATCTCAAAATAAAAATAGCTTTGAAGAATGAGGTTAATCGTGCAAGCTGACCTCGGATTCGTTGCCTTTGGCCGCGAAGATCACAAAGTCACGCAAAGTGACGCACTTGCCACTTAGGGAGAATAAAATATGAAATTCACGAAAACACTTACAGCGATGGCTGTCGCACTGGCCGCAACAACTGGTTCAGCAGCGATGGCTTTGGACGAATTGGTCGTTGGTTACTTTTTGGAATGGCCAACAGCCAACCAATTCGCACAAGCGAACGATTTGTACGACGAAGCATTGGGCATCCCAGTTAAATGGGTTTCTTTTGATGCTGGTACTGCGATGTCAGCTGCTATGGCATCTGGTGACGTACACATCTCTTACTCACAAGGTGTGACACCATTCTTGGTTGCAACTGCTGCGGGTCAAGATTTGCAAGTTATCGACATTGCTGAAACATATTCAGACAATAACAACTGTGTTGTTCGTTCAACATTGGAAATCGATTCAGGCAATGCAATGGAATTGAAAGGCAAGCAAGTTGCTTTGCCAATCGGTACTGCTGCTCACTCTGACTTCTTGGCTCAAATCGGCCACTTTGGTCTTGCTGAAACAGATTTCAAAATTGTTGACATGACACCTGTTGATGGCGCTGCTGCGTTCGCATCAGGCGAATTCGACATGGTTTGTGGTTGGGGCGGCCCATTGCGTCGCATGAAAGAGCACGGCAACGTATTACTTTCAGGTCCAGAAAAAGAAGCTGTTTCTGGTGTTATCTATGACGTCACATCAACACCTTCATCATTCGCAGAAGCAAATGCAGACATCGTTACGAAGTTCTTGGGTGTAACATCCAAAATGAACGAAATGTACGCTGCTGACCGCGCACCAATGATTGCCGATATCGCTAAAGAAGCTGGTATGGACATCGAAGGTACAACAGCAATTCTGGACGTGATGAACTTCATGTCAGCAGAAACACAGCTGTCTGACGAGTGGATGGGCAAATGGTTGGCTGGTGATCTGAAGCGTCAAGCTTTGGCTCTTGAAGCTGCTGGTAAAATCAAAGCATTGGACGATTACAACGCTTTGGTTAACACATCATACTTGGCTGCCGCTGCAGCAATGTAAGAATAGTAAATGCCTTTTGGGCGTGACAACTGGTTTGTCACGCCCTTTTTTTCTCTCGTTATAAGTGGACACACCCATGTCAGGTTTGAACGTAAACGATGTTTCGATGACCTTCGAATTGCCCAACGGCGGTTCTGTCGAGGCTTTGAAAAACATCCAATTGAATATTAAAAAGGGCGAACTTGTTTCAGTCCTTGGCCCATCGGGCTGTGGTAAAACCACACTTTTGAATATCCTTGCAGGTTTTCTGGCACCCACGGGTGGCGAAACCGAACTGAACGGTGATGTTGTCACTGGCCCCAGTTCTGAGCGCGGTATGGTATTCCAACAAGGTGCTTTGTTTGAATGGATGAACGTATCCAAGAATATTGGCTTTGGCCCAAAAATGGCTGGCGTTCCTCAAGCAGAAATTGATGCAAAAGTTGAAGAGTTGTTGGACATTGTTGGTCTACAGGACTTTGCTCAAAAAATGATTTACGAAATGTCTGGTGGTATGCAGCAACGTGTGGCGCTGGCCCGTTGTTTGGCAAATGACCCAGACGTTATTTTGATGGATGAACCATTGGGTGCCTTGGATGCGTTAACACGCGAAAAGATGCAGTCGCTGGTTTTGGATATTTGGAAGAAGACGGGTAAAACCATCGTTTTGATTACCCACTCGGTCGAAGAAGCATTGTTGTTGGGCGAACGCCTGATCGTGATGGCACCGCGTCCAGGTCGTATCCACAAAGAATACAGATTGCCATTCGCCGAATTAGGTGTTGGTGCAGATTTACGCGAAGTGAAGCGCCATGAAGATTTTGGCCCAACGCGTGACGAAATTCTGAATATGATTTGGAATATGGAAGACGAAATTATGGGACGGGCGGAGAGCTGATATGACATATTTACACACACCAACCCCCGCAACTTTGAGCGAGTTCTTCTGGTTTAACTTACCAGACGGCGGCGAAGTTGCTGAACTACTGGCGGTCACATTCTGGATGATCCTTGGTATTACGGTAATTTTCGCAATCTACATGGTTTTCAGCGCAGGTAGCTGGTTAATCAACAAGTTCTTCTTGGATGGTCGCAACAAAGCAAAAGGTTACACAAGCCTTAAGACTGTTACATTTGGCGATGAAAGCGCGGTTGTTGCAAACCGTTTCGCGTCTGTAGCATCAGTGATCGCGATCTTCTTCTTTTGGGCATTGGCCACGGGTTCCAGCCTGTTGGGTCCAATTCAATTGCCGGCACCTTTCTTGGGTGAAACCAGCTTTGAATATACGGCGACGAACGGAGCGGGTGAAACGGACACCGGTACGATCAACATGTTGGTACACAAGTTTGATGATAAACCAACATTAACCGCCGCAGACAATTCAGCATCTGGTTTTGCAATGGATAACGCGGTTAAAATTCGTGAACGCCGCACAGCTTTGGTTTCGTCACGTAAGATTGGCGCGACGGAAACAGAAGGTTTTCAGATTACGCATATCAATGACGAGCCTATTGTCGCAAATCAAAAAATCGATTTTGGCAATGGCGAAGTATTGTTAACAGATAAGGGCAGCCTGCAAGTACGCCCCTATCCTGGTATGACAATGGAAGCATTGTACCTGCCGTCACCTGAAAATGTTTGGCGCAGTTTTGTTCAACTGAACAAAGAGGGTTACACAAATGTTGGCCTTTGGGAGAACGTATTTTGGTCTTTGATCCGCGTTATCTTAGGTTTCGCATTAGGTTGTTTGTTCGGCATTCCATTGGGTTTCGCGATGGGTCTGTCAAACTGGTTCCGTGGATGGTTCGATCCAATCGTTGAATTCATGCGCCCTGTGCCACCATTGGCGTTGATCCCGTTGATCATCATCTGGTTCGGTATCGGTGAACAAGGTAAGATCAGCCTACTCTTCTTGGCTGCATTATGGATCATGACCATCGCCGCACGTGCGGGTGTATCTGGTGTGAATATCACCAAGGTTCACGCAGCATATTCACTGGGCGCCACCAAGCGTCAGTTGTTGATGAAGGTTATTTTGCCGAACTCTTTGCCTGAGATTTTCACCGGTGCACGTGTTGCCATGGGTGTTTGTTGGGGTACAGTTGTGGCCGCGGAATTAGTTGCTGCTGAAAAAGGTGCCGGTAAAATGATTATCGCCGCATCCAAATTCCAGCTGACCGATATCGTGATCATCGGTATCATCATCATCGGCATGATTGGTTTTGCAATCGAAGTTCTGATGCGCAAAGCAGAAAACCGTTTGATCCCTTGGAAAGGGCGCGGATAAACATTATAATATCCTCCAATAGCGGAGGATATTATGCTTAAGAAGATTACTATAATTTTGGGTGTCGGTTTGGCTGGTTGTGTAGAAGCACCAGCGCCGGCACCCTCCCCTTCCCCCACAAAAGAAACGGTTAAGCCAGCAGGGCCGCAGTATTTTCGTAGCGAAGCATCTGGGTTGGCAGCGTTCAAGCGCATATCAGCACAGATTGATCCAGTCGCAACCAAGATTTGCAAAGATTTCAGTGCGGGAAAGCCAGCAACGTTTTGTGACTTTCAGTTCAGAGTTCTCAAAAATGCGAAACAACCTCCGAACGCTTTTCAATCTGTTGATAGATCTGGCCGTCCAACAATTACCTTTAATTCAAACATGTTGCGTGCCGTTAAAAATGACCACGAAATTGGTTTCATATTGGCGCATGAAACAGGGCATCAGATTGCAGGGCATTTAACTAAGACACGATCGAATGCAACTGCGGGTGCGATATTGGGCGCTGTGCTGGCTGGTGTTGTTGGTGTTGATCCCCAAGTGGGTGTCGATCTAGGGGCCCGCGTTGGCGTCCTTCAATACTCGAAGAAGTTCGAGTTGGAAGCCGATACCTTGGCCACCCATATTGCGTATCGTGCGGGTTATAATCCGTTGATCGGCGCGCAGTCGTTTGAACGCTTTGGTGGTGAAAAATCACAACCACTGAACACACATCCAGGGTCGATTGATCGGCTTGCGACGGTTCGGATCACGTATAATAGAATTTTAAAAGGTGATCGTACCATCAGCTGGTAATCAGCGGCGTTGGTTCCAAATTTTAAAGTCGCGCGCATGTCCATGGAAGCGCGGCTTTTTCACATCTGATGCCTGTAGGTTTTCAGCATTTGACATGACACGACGAGCCAAGATCAGGCTGATGATCGCAACGATTGCCCCACCTGCCATTTGCCCAATCAACACGCCTTGCGCGCCCCACATCTGTGCGCCGAAATACACGAACGGGAACACGCCCAAGGTGTTGCGGCCCCAGTTGATCCATGTAGAATAAAACGGATGCCCAAGGTTATTGAACGATGCGTTGCCCACGAACAAAATGCCGTTGAATATCCATGCCAATGATAGAGGTCCGCAAAACAGGAAGATCAATTCGCGACCAATGCCCACGGCGCCAAATAGGTTGGCGATAGGTTCGCGCAGAAGGAATAAAATTCCCACGACGATGAATACGTAAACGACAATGAAAATCAGGCTGTCGCGATATGCTTCTGATACGCGGTTGAATTTTTTAGCGCCAAAGTTTTGGCCGATGATGGGGCCGATTGCACCGGACATCGCGAAAATTAAGGCGAATGAAATTGGGGTTAAACGCCCGATAATGGCCATGCCTGCAACCGCCTCTTGGCCGAATTCGGATGCGGCGCGTGTGACATATGCGGAACCAACCGGTGCGGCGATATTTGCCAAAATTGCGGGGATTGCGATGGCCAAAATGGGGCGTAAATCCACGCCTATTGCTGGGATCGAGAAGCGCCCCAATCCGCCGTAGCGTGTCATGATCGGCCACAAAGCGGCGATAACCATGGCCAAGCGCGCGATAACGGATGCCCATGCCGCGCCTTCCAGGCCCATGTTGAATGTGAAGATGAATAACGGATCAAGTACGGCATTCACCACACCTGCAGACAGGGTTGCCATGGTTGATAATTTCGCCGCGCCGTGACTGCGCAAGGCGGCGGCGGCAACCATGCCGCACATGAGCAATGGCATCGATGGGATGATGATTTGAAGGTAGCTGACGGCGAAATCCTGTGCCTCGCCTGTTGCGCCGACCAGTGCGGTTAGGGGGCGCAAATTTAACCAGATGAGGCCTGCAAAAATGATTGAAAATATCAGACCGACTATCATGACGTGGGTCATATATTCGCGTGCGCGATCGGTGTCGTTTTGGCCCAAGGCGCGTGCGATCAGAGAACCCGCCGCAATTGATAATCCAATGCCCGCGGATGTAGTGAAAAATAGGATCGATCCCGCGTAGCCAACGGCAGCCGCCAATTGGGCGTTGCCCAGCATCGAGATGAACAACATATCCACCAGATCGACCACGAACAGCGCCAATAACCCCACGGATGCGGTGACGGACATGACCGTGATATGCTTGAGTAGACTGCCCTGAAGGAATACTGCGTTTTGTGCCATGTTGGCAGAGTGACCTAGAGGTTCACTTTTTGCAAGAGTGGTAGAAGTTTGGACATGTCTGGACCGTGCTCCATACCTGTGACGGCTTTGCGCAATGGCATAAATAGACCTTTGCCCTTGCGGCCGGTTTCCTCTTTTACGGCCGTGGTCCATGATTTCCAGCTGGTGTCATCCCATGGCATTGAAGGCAGCAAGGTTTTGGCCGTGGCGATGAATTCAGCATCTTCGTCCGCGATCAGGGGTGTGGCGCCATTTTGGCAGAGGTTCCACCATTTCGCGACGTCTGCGCGTGTGTCGATGTTTTCGCGTGCGACATCCCAAAATGCGGGGGCGATATCTGCTGGTACGCCCAAATCGTTCAAGGCATCTGACATAACGTCGAAATCCAGACCTGCCACGTATTTTTTCGTTAGTGGGGTCAAATCATCCACATCGAATTTTGTTGGGGCTGGGCCGAAGTTTGACAGATCGAAACCTTCTGCCAATTCTTCTATCGAAGAGCATAGCTCGATTGGTTCAGATGAACCAAGACGGGCCATATGAGATAGGATTGCCATTGGTTCCAAACCGCTGGCGCGCAGATCGCGTAGTGATAAAGTGCCAAGGCGTTTTGACAATGCTTCGCCTTTGGGGCCAGTCAGCAAGGAGTGGTGTGCGAATGATGGAACAGTGCCGCCAAGGGCCTGTATAATTTGGATTTGGGTTGCGGTGTTGGTGACGTGATCAGAGCCGCGCACAACGTTGGTGATGCCGTAGTCGATATCGTCGCAAACGGAGGCCATTGTGTACAAGAACTGACCGTCGCCACGGATCAAAACGGGATCAGAAACAGATGCAGCGTCGATGGACAAATCGCCCAAAATACCGTCTGTCCAATTGATGCGTTCGTGGTCCAATTTAAAGCGCCAATGGCCGTCGCGTTCGGCAGCCAATTCTGCGCGTTTTTCGTCCGTCAGAGCCAATGCAGAGCGATCGTAGACAGGGGGTTTGCCCATGTTCAATTGCTTTTTGCGTTTGAGGTCTAGTTCCGTAGGTGTTTCAAAACACTCATAAAAACGACCCATGTCGCGTAACTCCTGGGCGGCTGAATTGTAGCGATCCAAACGATCTGATTGTTTTTCAACGCGATCCCAATGCAAGCCAAGCCATGCCAAGTCTTCCTTGATTGCATCCGCATATGCGTCTGTGGAACGCACAGGGTCCGTATCGTCGAGGCGTAGGATGAATTGACCACCTGATTTACGCGCGATCATGTAGTTAAACAACGCCGTGCGAAGGTTACCGACGTGGATATAGCCTGTGGGGCTGGGAGCGAAGCGCGTTGTGGTGGTCATGGGAATCTCATCTGTGATTTACGTGGCTTTTAGCCTGATTAACGAAGAACGCCAATAGGGGTAGATTTATAAGTACAACGTGCCTACATACAAATCAGAACAAAGCGAGAATATGGGTGAATATGGGTCGGATATTAGGCGTGATTGCCGTGCTGTTGGCATGGGCAAATGTTGGAGTTGCGGGATACTATGTTATCGATGGCGACACCATTGTTGTGGACGATAAAACGTTTCGCATCAACGGGATAGATGCACCCGAAGCTGGGCAAAAATGTACATCAGAGCGTGGGCGGCAGTGGGGTTGTGGTGATGCGGCGACCAACGTTTTGTATGAATTGACGCGCACAGGTGATGTGCGTTGTGAACGGATCGAGACGGACAAATATGGGCGTTTTGTTGGGCGTTGTTTTGCGGGTGACTTGGATTTGGGACAGGCGATGGTGGAGCGCGGAATGGCGTGGGCGTTTGTGCGGTATTCGGATGTTTATGCACCCATGGAACGTGATGCGAAACGGGCGCGGATTGGGATTTGGCGGGGGCCATCGGTGCCCGCATGGGAGTACCGCGCCAACCGTTGGAAAACAGCATCAAACAGCGCACCAGAGGGATGTGCGATTAAGGGGAATATATCATCGGGGGGGCGGATTTATCATACGCCGTGGTCGAAGTGGTATGCCAAAACGGGCATCAATACAGCCAAAGGTGAGCGGTGGTTTTGCAACGAGGCCGAAGCCGTTGCGGCGGGGTGGCGTGCGGCGCGTTGAGCCGTTTTCACGGTACACAACCTGTACACAAAGCGTACACAACCCGTGCACCGTTTGATTATTTTACATTATGGCCTTCGGCCCGAGGATATTTTGGCAAAGTAAAGATGGGGAGCCTTGCGCGAAATTAAATGTCACTTCTGTAAGGTATCTAAGTTGCGCGTGAGATCAGTACGCCAAAGCTGTAATTTCGGTAGAAGTGTTTGAAACAGAAATTCTTTGTCTTCAGAAATAACCGCCAACACATTCGCGCAAATATAATCTTTACCAAATACACCAAATTCATCAAGAATCTCAGCATTTTTAGCCTGTTTGCTCGTTTTTTGTTTTTTGCCGTAGCTTTCATCTAGAGTTTGCGCGTTATATTCAAAGGCATTTTCCCACCATTCATCTTGGTGCTTCCAATAATTTCCAGCTGACCAAATTACGTTTGCAAAGGTTTCGCCGTTTCCAAGCTTTGGCCCCTGAGAAAGCGCCACCCCTTGACTTATTTTCAACATGCGAAATGTTTCTGCCATGTACTTTTGTACTGCAACGAATCCAGCGCCGATAATGTACTCACCACGGTCACAGAAGCCGTCACTTTCAGGGTCCAATGAACCAGCAATCTTAGTGTTTATAACTGCTAACTCCGCGTCGAATACTTCTAGGTGCCACCGCAAGTCGCCGATGAATAGATCTAACGTTCCAGTCATAAACTGAAAGCCTCTACGAACTGTTCCACCCTACCCATCATCACGCCATCTGTTGGCAATTGGATAACGTCGATCCAGCCAGAATGCGCGCAAGGACAATCGTGGGCCGGGGGCGGATTGGAAGCGTTTGTATTCTGAGATGTAGAGTAGGTGTTCCACGCGTTTTACGGTGTCGCGGTCGTAGCCTGCGGCAACGCAATCGGCAACGGAGGCGTCTTGGTCCATTAGCATTTCCAAGATGCCGTCCAGGATTTCGTAGTCTGGTAGGCTGTCGCTGTCTTTTTGATCATCGCGCAGTTCCGCCGTTGGTGGTTTGTCGATGATGTTTGTTGGGATCACCATGCCAGCGGGGCCCATCATCCAATCGCGGTGGTTTTGGTTGCGCCAGCGGCAAGTTTCGAAGACGCGCATTTTATACAGGTCTTTGATCGGGTTATAGCCCCCTGCCATGTCGCCGTAGATTGTGGCGTAGCCGACTGCGACTTCGGATTTGTTACCAGTGGTCAGGAGCATTTCGCCGAATTTGTTCGACATCGCCATCAGCAGTAGGCCGCGTAGGCGGGATTGGATGTTCTCTTCGGTGGTGTCGGCATCCATGCCTTCGAATATCGGGGCGAGTGTGTTTGTGATTGCCTCGCGGCCCTGTGCGATTGGGATTGTTTGGATTTGTGCGCCCAGCATTGCGGCGCATTCGGAGGCGTCGTCGAGGCTGTTTTGGCTGGTGTATTCGGATGGTAACATCACAAGGCGGACGTTTTCTGGGCCCAGCGCATCGGTGGCGATTGTGGCGACGATGGCGGAGTCGATTCCGCCTGACATGCCAAGTAGTACCTTTTTAAAGCCTGTTTTGGCCATGTAATCACGTAGGGCCAAAACCATGACGTGGTAGTCCTGTTCCCAATCATTTGGAAAGCTGGCTTTGGAGCCTTGTTCCGCGACCCAACCTGTGTTGGTGCGGTTGAAGGTGATGGTTTCGATGTGCTCTTCGAACAATGGCATTTGCATGGCCAATGCACCGCCCGTGTTGATGACGAATGACCCGCCGTCGAAGACTTGGTCGTCTTGGCCGCCGATGAGGTTGAGGTAGGCCATTGGCAGTTCGGATTCCACAACGCGCGACACCATGTGCGATATGCGTTTGTCGAATTTACCGCGGTAGTATGGCGAGCCGTTAGGGCTGACCAGAATTTCGGCGCCTGTTTCAGCAAGTGTTTCGCAGACGTCTGGGAACCATGCGTCTTCGCATATGGGGGAACCGATGCGGACGCCGTTGACCACGTATGGGCCGTGGATTTCGCCGTGGTTGAAAATGCGTTCTTCGTCGAACACTTTGTAATTTGGCAGGTGGTGTTTGCGGATTTGGGTGGCGATTTTACCGTCTTGGAGGATGGCGTAGGCGTTATATACCTTGTCGCCATCACGCAGTGGCACACCGATGCCGATTGTTGGGCCGTCTGCGCATTCAGCGGCGAAGGCGGCAAGTTTTGCCTGTGCGTCGGCGACGAATGCCGGTTTTTGCACCAAATCTTGGGATTGGTAGCCTGTGAGAAACATTTCAGGCAGGGCCAGCATATCTGCGCCGTCAGCGCGTGCGCGTTCGAACGCAATGCGTGCTTTGGCCAAGTTGCCGTCGAAATCACCGACCGTGGCGTTTAATTGGGCCATTGTTAACTTGAATTTATCGCTCATCTGTCAATCCTTTGGTGCTTGGCCTTTGATGCTTGTTTGACATTTAACACAAGTGACAGAGTTTAAAAGTGTACAATCAAAATGATTGCCCAATTGCCCACTTGGTTTTAGGGTTGGGAAACGGGTTCGTTCAATTACTAAATGAATAAGGAATATCAATGCTACGTTTCAAAACGCTTCTAATTTGTGCCACTGTTGGTGCTGTTTCATTTTCTGTGACGCCAATTTGGGCGCAGAGTGAAATTCGCACAAAACAATACGAAGAAGGTGGTGTTTACGAGGGTATGTTTAATGATGGCGTGCGCCATGGGAATGGCACATACACCCTGCCCGATGGGTTTAGTTATACTGGCCAATGGGTCGACGGTGAAATTCAAGGCCAAGGGATAGCGAAATATCCAAATGGGTCGCTGTTCGAAGGACAGTTTTCCGCAGGAAAGCCAAACGGCCAGGGTACGATTTCATTTGCGGATGGCGGCAATTATCAAGGTGATTGGTTGTCTGGGAAAATTACTGGCCAAGGTACGGCGCGTTATGCAAATGGTTCAGTTTACAGTGGTGGGTTTAAGGAAGCGAACCATCATGGGCGTGGCAAATTGACGACCAACTCTGGATTTATCTATGAAGGCGATTGGGTCGATGGCGCGCAATCAGGTCAGGCAAAAATCACCTATGCCAATGAAAGCACATATGCAGGTGCTATGTTGGACGGGAAACGCAACGGCAAGGGTATGATCACGTTGAAGGACGGAATGACATATGACGGTGATTGGTCGCAGGATCAAATTGCAGGCATGGGTAAGCTGATCGATGCAAACGGTGAAGTTTATGAAGGTGCGTTTCAAAACGGCGAGCGAAATGGCGAAGGCAGTGTGGCATACGTAAATGGCGATATCTATGTTGGGTCGTTCGTGCAAAACGAACGCCACGGCAATGGCAAATTCACCAGCAAAGACAATCATATCATCGAGGGTGATTGGGTGAAGGGCATTGTGCAAGGACGCGCGAAAGCAACCTATCCAGATGGATCAATTTATCACGGTGATTATGCGGCGGGTAAACCCCATGGGCTGGGTGTTTTAACTTATGCGGATGGCGGTCGTTATTCTGGCGATTGGGTGAATGGCACCATTGCCGGCAAAGGCACCGCAACATTTGAAGATGGTACGATTTACGTTGGTGATTTTCAAAATGCACGCAACCATGGGAACGGTAAAATAACTTATCCTGATGGGCACGTTTATGAAGGCACATGGGTTGAAGGTGTGAAACAAGGTAAAGGGTTGGAATTGCAACCTGATGGATCGTTGTATGATGGAATGTTCAAAGCGGGTCGCCCAGATGGCGAAGGCACGCTGACCTTAAACAATGGGTTTCATTACACTGGCCAATGGGCTGGTGGTAAAATCGAAGGCATGGGCGTTGCGACGTTTGATAATGGCGATGTTTACACGGGTGCATTTTTAGCGGGGAAACCCGAGGGCACGGGTAAAATGGAATATAAATCGGGCCGTGTATTTTACGGTATTTGGGCAGATGGGGCAGAGAAAGAACCGTTGGAAGAGCCCACGGCAGAAACGCCAAGCGCACAATAAGAGCGACGTGTGACCACAAAAAAGCTCGTCAGCCATATTGAAAACAGTCCATTATTATCCGTGATCTTGGATCGTTGGGCGCAAATTGGTTTGCCCGATTGCTGGCTGGTTGCGGGCTGTTTGGCGCAGACGGTTTGGAACGCGCAATTTGGATATGCGGTAGATCATGGAATTTCGGATATCGACATCATCTATTTCGATCCCAATGACATGTCCGAGGATGGCGAACAAGCGCAGGCCGAACGCATTCGTGCGCTTTTCCACGATGTCCCCACAAAAATTGATGTCAAAAACGAAGCGCGTGTTCATATGTGGTACGAGGCTAAATTTGGCAATGCTATCGCGCCGTACACGTCCAGCAAGGATGCCATTCGTACGTTTCCGACCACCGCGACGTGTGTTGGTATTTGCCCAAAGGGTGCGACACTGAATGTATTTGCACCAAGGGGTACATCCGACCTGATGAACGGGGTCGTCAAGGCGAATAAGGTGATTATTTCTGAGGCGGTTTATCGAGACAAAGTCGCGAAATGGCGCGGTTATTGGCCTGAATTGAGCATTGTTGAGTGGTGATTGAAAGACGATATATGAAGAACGGACATTTGAGCATAGAGCAGTTGGAGCGTGATTATTGGCCAGTTTCCGGCGCTGCGTCACATTTAGTTGAAAGGTGCCACGCGCTGCGAAAAATTCCCATTTGCGAATTGAACGTGGAAGATATTCGTATTTTGGTCGGGCAAGGGATTGGATTGCCTTTCTTGGTGCCAATCGCATTGCGTGGGTTGTTAAAAAATCCTTATCTTGAGGGGGATTTTTTTGCCGGCGATCTGTTGATGGCAATCGTTAAACAAAAAAGGTATTTTGAAACGGCCACAGATAATATCGAAAGCGTTTTTAGATCGATTTGCAAGACGGTTTGCGCCGATCAGCAAAGCCCATTGCCTGCCAAAACGCTGGCTGTGATTAAAACGGTATTATAGTTTTTCCACGTCCACCGCCCCATAGATTGCGGCCAGTGATCCGCCCTGTTTTAGGGTTTCTAAGATTGCCTCTTCTTTGCGCAATACTTCTGTAGCGTCGGCCAAGCAGGTTTCGATTTGGGCATAGGGTACAACGGTGATGCCGTCTGCATCGCCGATGATCAGATCGCCTGCGGATATGGCAACGCCGCCGACTGCGATTGTGCCATCGACAAAGCCGTCGCCAGATTTGCGTGGGCCGCGTGGGCAAGTGTTGCGGGCGAACATGGGTAGATCTGCGTCTATGATTTCTTCGCTGTCGCGTACCGCGCCGTCGATCACCAGCCCTGCGACGCCGCGTTCCTTGGCGTAGAGCGTCATAAGGCCGCCGAAGACCGCTGTGTTTTCGAAACCTTGGGCGTTGACGACGATGACTTGGCCGCGTTCACATAGCCCGATTGCCGCGCGGATGGCGGAATTGTCGCCCACGGGGCATTCGGCGGTGCGAGCCTGACCCAGTAATTTCATAGATGGCGTGAGGGGGCTTATGCCGCCTTGCATGGTTTGACCGCGCGACAAGGTATCGGATGCCACGGCGGCGGGGATGTCTGCGAAGGCCGCCAATGTTTTGGCAGGGATAGGTTTGAAATTTGTGGGGTGTTGTTTGACGGGCATTGATCGCGGCCTTTGGGGGTGGTTTGAATGAAAATTCTGTGTGCGGTGAATGTATAAAACCTTGAATGTAATACACAAAATGTTAGGTTTGATGCATTGAAAAAAGGAATTTTCCATGCACTATCTGTTGGGTCTTATTATACTGTTGTTTCGCTTACCCGCAATTCCCCAAATGTTAATGGCAATTCCAGCGTTAGGGCTCGCGTATTTTACGTATTCGAACAATGTCGAAAGAGAAGCCGAGTTGGCGGCGGCATTGGCATCTGATCCACCAGCCTTAATCGAGGTTATGAATTACGATAGAAAAGTGGCGAAAAATTATGCGCGCGAAGTGAATTTTCGTGTACGTGTTTTACCTAATTTTTACACCATTTTGACGCAGAAGAAAAACTTGGTCACGACTGCGGAACGCGCAATGATGGTTTTTGTGGATGCGTCAGAAACAGCGGACAGTACGGTCGTTCGTGGCGTGATTTTAGCGCCCAGTGATAAAAGTGAAGCGCTGAAAGCGTATGTGCGCGACAACATGGATGCATTGGCGAATTTCGATTTGCTTACAAAAGGTGTGAATGGAACGCCGTCATTGGTTACCGACGTAAACGGTACGATCACATCGTCAGAAGGAGTGGGTGATGTTATCGATAAGGCATTTGACGATTATAACCTTACCCGACACCCAGATTTTATTCATATTTCACCATTTCTTGATGGCCGTCAGGCTGGGCTGAGAGACAGTACCAGTTATGAACTGACTTGGGTCTTTGCCATTCTTGCGCTTGTTTTCTTGGGTTTGGGATTGAACCGAAAGCGCAAAGGGCCACAGCCCAAACCCGCGGCAAAAGTTGAACAAACCCAAACACACCGCGCCAACCACGCCATGGGACAGCAATCAGTGGCTAATGTGAAAGATGGGCCGTTATCGCGAATTTTGTCGCAAGAAACCCAACCTGAAATAATTGAAGAGCAACCGATCGCGCCGCGCATTGAGCAGGCTGAACCGCGAACGAAGAAGGTATCAGCAAAACGAGGCTCTCTGTTTAAGAAGCTCTTTTTTAGCAACAGCTGGGTTACGCGCATATTACTGATCCTCGCATTTCCGTTTGTAGCCGTACCTGTTGTAACGTTTTTGCCATCTGGATTGGGCATGCCGTTTATGATTGTTGGCATATTGGCCGTTTTCGCGCTGCCCGCTGTGATTCAGTTTCGGTCGGAAATGAATGGCGACAAGCCAAAGGACAATCCCTTTTCTGGTAAAATGAGTGCGCCTGTGGCCCGAAAAACAGCGCCACAACAGACCAAACAGATGCCATTTTCAAATCTGGGAATATCGACCCACCGCCAAGCCGATGAAACCTTTTCGATCTTCGAAGAGCCAGAGGAGGAAATTGCGGTTAAGTCAAAAGAGTCACACAAGGGGCGGTCTGAACAAGACCCCGTTGTGCGTCGTGGACGTAAGTTGGATCCATTTGAACGCTTGAAATAAATTTCTTTTTCCCTTTTCATCCAAGGGAATCTGCGTATTAATCACCCTATGAGTAAATGTGCGACAAAAACTGTTTCTATTGCGCCAGCGCTGAATGCGTTGTTGGCGCTGTCTGCGCTTTTACTGCTTAGCTACCTCTGAGCGTGCCTTACTTGGGCGCGACGCTCAGGGGATGGACATTGCGCCTGAAATTCTTACAACACAGCTAAGCAAACGAGTTACATCATGACAAAACAAGACCGCGTATTAATTTTCGACACAACCTTGCGTGACGGGGAGCAATCTCCAGGTGCCACAATGAGCCACGGCGAGAAATTAGAAATCGCAGCAATGCTGGATGAGATGGGCGTCGATATTATCGAAGCTGGTTTCCCCATTGCATCAGAGGGTGATTTTAGGGCTGTGGCCGAAATCGCAGCCAACACCAAGAATGCACAGGTTTGTGGCCTGTCGCGTGCAATGTACAAAGATATTGATCGGTGCTGGGAAGCAGTGAAACATGGGGTAAACCCGCGTATTCACACGTTTATCGGCACATCACCACAGCACCGTGCCATTCCAAATCTGACGATGGACGAGATGATCGAGCGTATTCATGACACGGTCAGCCATGCGCGCAATCTGTGCCCGAACATACAGTGGTCACCGATGGATGCGACGCGGACGGAAGAAGATTATTTGTGTCGTACTGTGGAAACTGCAATCAAGGCCGGTGCCACGACGATTAATATTCCCGATACTGTTGGATATACGGCGCCTGCGGAATCTGCGGATTTGATCCGTATGTTGTTGGAACGTGTTCCCGGTGCAGATGATATTATATTTGCCACGCATTGCCATAATGATTTGGGCATGGCGACGGCGAACGCATTGGCTGCAGTTGCCGGTGGTGCGCGACAGATTGAATGTACCATTAATGGTTTGGGCGAACGTGCGGGGAATACCGCGTTGGAAGAGGTTGTGATGGCGTTGCGTGTGCGCAATGACATTATGCCATTTCAAACGGGTGTGGATGCCACGAAGTTGATGAATATCAGCCGCCGTGTTGCCACCGTTTCTGGTTTCCAAGTGCAATATAACAAGGCGATTGTTGGCAAGAATGCGTTCGCGCATGAAAGTGGCATTCACCAAGACGGTATGTTGAAATCAGCGGATACGTTCGAAATTATGCGCCCAGAGGATATTGGATTGTCTGAAACCAATTTGGTGATGGGCAAGCATTCTGGTCGTGCGGCGTTGCGTTCCAAGTTGAAAGATTTGGGATATGAGTTGGGTGACAATCAGCTGAAGGACGTCTTTGTGCGGTTCAAAGCATTGGCCGATCGTAAGAAAGAGATTTACGACGATGATTTGTTGGCCTTGGTTTCTGACGAAGGTACCAATTCGGCGAATGACCACATTCAGGTGGAATCTTTGCAGGTTGTGTGTGGTACCAAAGGCCCGCAAACTGCTGATTTGGTGCTGAGTATTGATGGCGTTGACAGTCAAACGACGGCCACGGGTGATGGCCCTGTTGATGCGGTATTTAACGCGGTCAAAGAGCTGTTCCCACATGGTGCGCATTTGCAGTTATATCAGGTTCATGCCGTGACCGAAGGGACAGATGCGCAGGCGACTGTTACCGTTCGTATGGAAGAGGATGGCAAGATTGTAACGGGCCAATCCGCTGATACCGATACGGTTGTTGCCAGTGCAAAGGCATACGTGAATGCGCTAAATAAGCTGTTGGTGCGTCGCGAAAAATCTGCACCTGTTTAAAGTTGATGGCCCTTTGCCATATGCGAGGGGCCCTGATGGCGTAATAGCCCAAAATTCTAAGCATTTTTTAGCCGAAACACCCTGTTTTTAACGCGGTTTCAAGTCTTTGCTTTTCATATGGATTTCCACGACTTATAACAATTCAAATCATTCCGGTTGCGGAATCTTAGGGGTAAAGGTGCGAAGATGTTCGCTTATATAACAAGTTTGT